>JAAHTG010000814.1_pt1 | contig 24831 bp, 28 predicted proteins | sample 6116081 | NCBI WGS metagenome assembly JAAHTG01 (sample SAMN13939989, study PRJNA603662) | sponge metagenome | isolation source: marine sponge | host: Mycale hentscheli | place: New Zealand | collected 2005 | reverse complement strand
TCCGTGGACAGAGGCACTGCCTCTGGCGTGCTGTTGATCAAGACGGCGACGTGATTGACATTCTGGTCCAAGGCCGGCGAGACGCGAGCGCCGCCAAGCGTTTCTTCCGGAAGCTGTTGAAGGGGCAGGGGAGTGAACCGCGTTGGTTGATCACCGACAAACTTCCAAGCTACGGGGCCGCGCGCCGGAGCGTGATGCCCTCGGTGGAGCACATCACCGAGCGCTACGCGAACAATCGGGCAGAGTCTCACATCAGCTGCCACGGCAGCGTGAACGGCAGATGCGCAAGTTCAAGTCCGCGGCTCACGCACAACGGTTTCTGTCCGTGCACGGTGTCGTCCGGAATCTCTTCAACCTGAGCCGGCACCGACTACGATCCGCGGACTATCGGTTGCTTCGAGGGAGCGCCTTCAGGACCTGGAGAGAGATAGTCACCGCCTAGCGCAGAGTCGTTGAAGGGCGCAGTCCGCCGGAATCCGCGCTCGCTTCGTTAACTTGACAGCACCAGCGCCCGGCCGACCATCTGCAAGCCACTCCATCATCGCCACCGGAGGGACTCGAATCCACGCAGGATTCCTCCTACGGGATCTTGAATCCGCCTTGTCGTGGTCGTGGGCGGGTTATTTGCCGAGACGCCTCGCAAAAACCCGATCGGAGCGATTCTCTCATATAGAGAGGACACGCTCGGGTAGTACGACCATCGAAACGATCACCGGAGAGCGCCTAGTGAGATTCCACGCCGCCGTTCTACTACTGCTGCTCACGACGCCCGGCGCCGTAGCTCAGGAGATCCCGGAGAGAACAGCCCTTCGCGTTACCGCAGACGACGGGGCCGAGATCGACATCGAATTCAGCCACGAAACGCTGTACGACCCGGAGGCATCGACGCTGTTTGCTCAGCCGACGATGGCGGCGGTTGGAGACGGAGGACGAATCTTCATCAGCGACTTCCAAGACAAGCACGTCGCCGCACTCCACCCGGATGGCCGAGAGGACTTCATTATCGGCGGGCCAGGGCAGGGGCCTGGAGAGTTTGAAGACGCGTGGGCCGTTGCTGTTGTACCGGGGGGCGATCTCTATGTCTGGGACCGGTGGACTCAACAAGTGCACCGATTTAGCCAGGAAGGCGACTACCGGCACAGTCTAGCTATGCCCACCGAGATTTCTGGAATCGATCCCAAGAGCTTCGTCGGGCTGGGACCACAAAAGCTCTTGGTGGCGGGTGTCGTCCCCAAGGCAGCCAACGACGGCTACGCAGTGCACCTTCTCGATCTCCACACCGTCGAGCCCGGTCGGCAGGAGTTCCGCCTGCGCGGACAGCTGGCCGCGACCATGCCCGTCTCTCCGCTCATCTACCAGTTTGTTTCGGGAGGGACAGCCTATCTCGACGTGGATGGGGCAATTCCCTATGCGCAAGGTTCGCCGTACATGTTGTCTAGGTATTCGCCGACGGGCGAGTTGGACTGGCGCTTGGAGCACCCGGAGACATTCCCGCATTGGAGTGAGTTCTCCACCGTAACGCCGGAGGGGGGGGGTGCGGCCAGGCGTGCATGATTTCATCCGGGGCATCTGGCCGATTCGCGAAGGCTTTTACATGGTTCAAATCCTTACCCCGACCATGGAGTTCCTCGCGTGGCAGCAGGGGGGACGGGAAGGTGCCCCCCCCCCCCCCCCCCCCCCCCCCCCCCCCCCGCGGCCCCGAGGGGGGCGGGGGGGTGCCCCCCCCCCCCCGACAGATCCGCGTGTTTTGGAATCGCGGTTTCAGTTCCTGTGGATCGTCAATGGTGCTGTCACGCGAACCGCGGAGATTCACGGCCCCCACGACTTGGACTTTCTATCCCCTGACCGACAAGGAGGCTTTATAAGCAGTTGGATGTTTGAGGCTGTGCTCCGCACGAAGGTCCGTGTGGAGGTCGTTCGATAGACTCCAGGAGGTTTGGAAACATGCGCAGAGAACTGCTATTGATGGCTTTCGCCGTAACTCTTGCCGTAGTTGCTTGGTCGCCGGAGGCGGAGGCGCAGTGTAAGAGCTGCTTCTCCTGCGGCGGCTGGGTGAACTACACGGGCGGCCCTGGTTCCGGTAGTTATGGCAACCCGTCCTGCGACGACGATCCGGGAGACTGCAAAGCGTGCAGCGCGGCTCTCGCCGACGCTAGCTTTGATGAAGCCTTTGGTTTCTTGGCTGCAGTTCCCGAAGAGCAGCGTATCCGGCCGGTTACCCCGCTTCTGCCGTTCGGCTATGTCGGGGTAGTTGTGCCGAGTCGAGTCAGCGTAACGGAAACTGAGTTCATGGCGCTACTTCGCAACCAGCAGTGCGGGCTGGACGCCGAGGTCAAGGTGACCGACGACAACTAGTTGGACGTCGCCAAGGCAGTTTCGGGAAGGGCACCCGGCGAGAGTTCGTGCAGCACTCGCCCCCTGCCTTTCCCGGAACGCAGCCTCTTTCGCGGCCCGAAGGCGTTTGCGCTGGGCTCGGATAAGCGTTGTCGCTAGTACGCGTCGGTATAGTCGCGGGCTTGGTGGCTTTGCCTACGGGCCAGATCCGGCCTCCGATGCACGTCGCAACAAGTGAGGCGAGCGACGGCGCCACCGTATTCGAAACGTTTAGGTTTAGGCCGATCTATCGAGTCGAGACTGACGCGATGCTCCGTCGCGACACGAAGGCCGCAGCCACATCTTCACGGGTCTACCTCGCTGGTGTTCTCGATCGCGGGGTCCTTTGCCTTGATCGCGATACTGGAGATGAGCGAAACGTTCTTGTCAGCCGTTACGCTGATCTCAGCGACGTGGTCGCGATCTGGATGATGGCGCGTGGCGAGCTCTTCGTTTGGCCGCGCTTGGCTTCGCGAGTCTTCCGTTTCGCCTCCGACGGTAGCGAACTCGAGCCCGTGGAGCTACCGGCTCCACTTCGGGAACTCGTACCGGATCGTGTGGTCGCGACGGGCACCGGCAGGATCGCGATCCTCGGAACGTCAGGCCGTTGGCCTGAACGAGCCAGACTACTTCTCTGGGAGCCGGCAACGCACGAGGTGATCGAGGTCTTCGGGGCAGCCGAAGACTCCGACGTCAATCCCGACACTGTGCTGGCGGGGGGATGGCTCGCCGCCGACCCTGCGGGAGGATTCCTGTACACGGGGCTGTCCCCGTACCGGATAGCGAACTTCGACGGGCACGGTGTCCTCCACTGGCAGGTGACTGAGCCCGCCCCCTTTGAGCGGCAGAGCTCGGTGGCGGCTGGTCAGGTGGACGAGCGGTCACCAGGGCCATTTTCTTTCGGTAAGAGTGGCTGGCCGATTGGCGGGCACAGGTACTTGCTCGACATCCGTGAACCAACGGCTCATTTCACCGCTTGGCACGATGCCGGACGCCCGGACCACGTCTATCCGAGGCGACGGCTGTTTGATAGTCATCATGCCGTCCTATGGGTTTCCGCGAACGGGACAGCAACGAGAATGGCGAAGCTCCCGGGGCTGAATGACCTTGAACTCTTGGCTGCTCTCGGACCGGGCACATTCGTCGCGCGACTCGGCGTCCAGACCATCGTTGAGGCAACCATAACGGTCACCGTGCGCGAGTAGGGAACTCGGAGGCGTCTGCCGAAGCTACCGCAGCGCAAGGTCCAGGAATCTACGGAAGAGCCTCACCGTCGCTTGATGTTCTCCACGCTCCCAATCGCGCACCGTGCTCTCGTCAACGCCAAGCAGAGCGGCAAGCTGACGCTGGGTCAGCCCTCTCGTCCACCTGAGCTTCCAGACTTCCTGTCCGAAGTTCGCCGGATCAGGCAAGGGGTCGAAGCCCAGGAAGTCGATGATCCGGGGCCCGTACCGAACTCGCGGAGTGGTCTCTCCCGACTCCCAGTTCACGAGGGTCCAGGCTGAGATCTCCATCTCCTGAGCAACGTCCTTCTGGCGCAACCCTAACTCCGTCCTACGTTTCCTGAGGTGCTCGCCAACCCCATTCTGGCTCTGTGGGTAGCCAGCTACTGGCCTTAGGGCCCTTATCGTCAACTGGCATAAGGGCAACGAACCACCACTCGTTCATGGCGGCAACCAGTTGGAAGTTCGCAGGGAACTCGTGCGACTCCTGCGCGCGAGCCAGCCTCACGCATCCCGCCTCGAGTGGCTCGCGGAGCGCCTCGATGGCGCCTCGTGAGAACTCCGGAAGCTCGTCCATGAACAGGACACCAGAAGTGGCAAGACTGATTTCACCGGGCCGTATCGGGTTCCCACCGCCAAGCAGCCCCGCCACGGTCGCCGAGTGATGCGGAGCGCGGAATGGCCGAGCCGACATGAGACCGCGCCCGTCGAGCATTCCGACGACCGAGTAGACACCACTGCATTCGAGGGCTGCTTCGAACTCCAGTTCGGGAAGAAGTCCGGGGAGGGCCCGGGCTAACAATGTCTTGCCCGATCCGGGTGGTCCGGCCAGGAGCAAATGGTGACCGCCAGCTGCGGCGATTTCGAGCGCGCGGCGGGCTATTGGATTGCCGCGGATCTCCGAGAGATCCTCCGTCGGGGCGCCCGCTGGCGGCTGGCGTTCTACGGGGATCGGCTCGGGCTGCCGGTCTCCCGTCGCCCACTCAACAACTCCGCGAAGGTCGCGCAGCGCGATGACCTCGATTCCTTCAACCGCGGCGGCCTCGGCCGCGTTCGGCGGTGGCACCACGACTCGGCGGATCCCGTCACCGCGCGCAGCCACGACCGCGGGGAGTACGCCTCGTACGGCGCGCAACTCGCCGTCGAGCGATAGCTCTCCAAGGCACAGTTCGTTGGACAGTTGATCATCCGGAAGAGTGCCATCGGCTACCAGGAGCCCGAGTGCGATGGGGAGGTCCAGCGCGGCGCCCGTCTTCCGTATGCCGGCCGGCGCGAGATTGATGGTTGTGCGGCGTGGGGGCAGGCCGAACCCATGGTGGGCGCAGGCTGCATGGACACGATCGAGACTCTCGCGGACGGCGCTGCCCGGGAGTCCGACGATCGACTGCGTGGGCAGGCCCTTGCCGCGATGCACTTCCACCGTAACGAGTTGAGCGCGAACGCCGGCAATCGTTGCGGACATGAGCCGCGCGAGCTTCCCGTTGTCGTCCACAGCGCCTCCGGCTACGAGCCGAGGCGTGGGACGACCTCGTGGTCACTCGTTGCTAGGGCGTTCAGACGGCCAGAGGCGCCACGATTCCGCGCAGCCTTCGACTACTGCGCGGCCGGGGTGCGGATTGTCAACCGGTTGCCCGGGTAGATCGTCGTGCGCGGCGTGATGTCGTTCCACGCGCACAGTTGATCGATCGAGACGCCGAAACGGCGGGCGATCGCGGCGAGTGTGTCCCCGCGCCGGATTGTGTAGCTACTCACTGCCTGGCCGGCCGGCATCTGGATCGTGAGACTCCGACCCGGGTAGATGCGGTCGGAGTTGAGTCCGTTCCAGTTGCGTAGATCCTGCACCCGGACGCCGTGCATGCGGGCGATGCCGATGAGCGTATCGCCACGTCGGATCGTGTAGTCCGTGGACGAACTGGCCACCGCGGGCGCTGCGTCGCGAGCGCTTGTCGTGGCCGGCGCCGCAGCGACTCCGGCCGGCGGCGCGGCGGCCGTCGGGGCAGAGGAGGTGGTGCCGTAGTACACCGTCAGCCGGTCGCCCTCGTAGATGCGATCCGACGACATGCTGTTCCACTGCTTGATCGCCGACACGCTGGTGCCGTAGCGGCCGGCAATGCGCGAGAGGTTCTCGCCACGTCGGACGGTGTGGGCAACCTGCTCACCGGTGGCGCGTCCAGACTCGGCGCGCGGTGCTCCAGCGACAGTCCCTGCACTGGGCTGTCCGGCCGGAATCAGAAGCGTGTGGCCTGCGCGGATGCTGTGTCGGTTACGGATCCCGTTGAGATCGCTGATGGCGGCCACGGAGGTGTCGTAGGCGTCGGCGATACGGGAGAGAGTTTCGCCCGTGCGAATCCGATGCTCGACCACGCGCACACGCTCCGACTCCGGAATCGCCGCGTAGGCCACCCGGAAACGATCGCCGCTGCCCTCGGGCACGCGCATCGTGTAGCGCTCCATGTTTGGCGTGGTGCGACGGAGAAGCTGCGGGTTCAGATCCTGGATGACCTCGAGCGTTGTGCCTGCCGCCTCTGCGACCACCTGTAGATCGGTCATCGAGTCGATCGAGACCTCGTCGTAGCGAAACTCTGGCTCGGCGATGAACCGCAGGCCGTAGGCCTCGGGATCGGTACCCATCAGAATTGCCGCAAGGATCTTCGGAACGAACTCGCGCGTCTCGCGCGGCAGCGATCGCGGAACCTCAGAGAGAGTCCAGAAGTCTTCGGTGCCGGTGCGCTGCAACGCGCGACCCACGCGACCCTTGCCGCCGTTGTAGGCGGCGATCGCCAGGTGCCAGTCGTCAAACTCGCGGTAGTAGTCGAGGATGAATCGGGCAATGGCCTTGGTGGATTTCACGGGGTCGCGGCGCTCATCGACGTACCAATCGACCCGCAGGCCGTAGAGCCGGGCCGTGGGTGCCATTAGCTGCCAGAGGCCAACGGCGCTGGCGCGCGATCGCACGTACGGCTTGTAGAGGCTCTCGATCAGAGGGATGAACGCGAGCTCGAGCGGCACGCCCTCGGCCGTGAACACCTCGCGGATCAACGGGAGATAGGCCTGGCCGCGGGCGAGCCCCTCGGCGATGACTTCCTCGCGGTCCTGGCTCAGGTAGCGCACCGCCTCGATCACGCGTGGGTTGTCCATCGGGATCGGCACGGTGAACTTCGGCATCTCAGGTAGCGTGTCGGCCATGCGCGAGCGCAACAGCTCGATCTCAGCCTCCGACAGTACCGGGATCTCTTCTTCCGGAAGATCGGTGGCCTCGGCCTCGGCAGCGACCTGGAACTCGTCGAGCTGCTGGGCGTGGACGCGGGTCACCAGATCGTTGAAGGCGGTGCGAAACGCGTCTTCTTCGCCAGCCGGGATGTCTGCGTGCAGGAAGACCTCGACGGCACGGTCGAAGTATTCCTGCGCCTCATCGGCATCGCCGCGCTGCTGGGCGTCGACCGCGAACCAATAGTTCTGGTCGGCCTGATCGGCAAGCTCGGAGACCGAAGCCGTAGGCTCGACGAGAACGGCCTGCGGGGCCACCGCGGGAGGTTGAGTGGATCCACCACCACACGCGCCGAGCGTTACGGCGAGCGTCGTCAAGACAAGCACAGATGGGCGCGGGGAACGGCTAGCGGCGCCGGAAGATGCCGTGCTCTTTACCAAAGTCATTTGCCAGGGGAGTGATGACGGTCCGTGGACCGATGAGTATGGTTTCTCCGCGGTTCATGGCCTGACGTACGTCAGCCTCCGCGACGAAGTCGACGGGCTCCTGGACGCGAACGTCCTGTGCCTCCCGACTCGGTTCCTCTTTCCCTGTGGCAGCCACCGCGTCCGCCCCCGGTGCGGCGCCTGCCGTTTTCGTTGGATCTGGTCGGGGAGTGCAGTGCACGCAGCCGCACTCGGCGTCCTGCGCTGGCTCCACCCCCGGCTTTGCTGCCGCGGTGATTATACCTCTGCCGGCGAGGAAGTCCCGGACCTGGGTCTCCACGGGTGCGGTAGGCCTGGCCGTGTTCGAGGGCGCGTCATCCGAAGGCATCGCGGAGGACGTAGTTTCGGACCGGCTGCCAACGGCATCCGACGTGAACGGGCGCACGCCGCGAGCTAGTCGCTTGATGTTGATGAGGTGCTGGGGCCCCACGTTGTCGGAGGTGATGTTGTTGCCCCAGGAGCCGCAACCGAGAGTCATCGACGGGAACAGGTTGGTCGTGAGACCGACGGCGCCAACCGACGACACCGTGTTCACCAGGATCCGATGGGCGGGCTTGTGGAGACCGAATTCGAGAACCACGTCGTCGTCGCCCGAGTGGATCACCATCGTGTGGCCGAGGCCACCGAACTCGAGCAGCTGCTTGCAACGTTCGCAGCCTTCGCGCCAGTCCTCCACTACGTATAGCGCTAGAACAGGGGAGAGCTTCTCGTGCGATAGCGGGAAGTCAGGGCCAACCCCTTGCTGCGGGCATACAAGAACCGTCGTGTCGTCAGAGACATCGATGCCCGCCGCTGCGGCCACTCGCGCGGCGCTCTGGCCAACCAGATCGGGGTTCACGAGCAGCTTCTCGGTGAGCAACACCTCCGCGAGCTGTTCGCACTCCTGCTCATCAAGGACTCTGCCTCGCTGGTCGCCAACAGCGGCTAGAACCCGTTCGTGCACGGCGCGATCGCAGACGATCGCCTGCTCGGACGAGCACAGCGTGCCGTTATCGAACGTGGTGCCGGAAATGATGTCTCGTACGGCTTGTTCGACGTTGGCCGACCCTTCGATGTATGCCGGCACATTACCGGGGCCCACACCGTAGGCCGGCTTGCCGGCGGAATACGCCGACCGCACCATTGCCATTCCGCCAGTGGCAAGGATCACGTCCGTGCCGCGGCCGCGCATCAACTCCTGCGTGCCTTCCATGCTGACCACGGTTGAACACCCAATGATCCCGCGCGGTGCGCCTGCGGCGACAGCGGCCTCGTGCATGACGTCGGCGGTGGCCTTGATGCATGCCTTGGCGTTGGGGTGCGGCGACAGCACGATGCCGCAGCGCGCCTTGATCGCGATCAGAGATTTGAACATCGCGGTCGATGTCGGGTTCGTCGTCGGAATGATTCCGGCGACTACGCCAACGGGCTCGGCGATCTCGGTGATGCCTTGCTCGGGAATCTCTCGAACGACGCCCACCGTTGGCATGCCCCGCATCGCACCAACCACGTCGTTGAGCACGAAGTTGTTCTTCGAGATCTTGTCGGCGACGCGGCCGTAGCCGGTCTCATCGACTGCCATGCGCGCGAGTCGTTCAGATTCGCGTAGGCCGGCGGCGGCCATCGCCTCGACGATGGCGTCGATTTGATCCTGTGAAGCGGATTCGAGCTGCTGCTGCGCCGATCGTGCTGCGCGCGTGAGCGAACGGACCTCGTGAATAGATCGAAGATCCCGATCGAGGTCGGCTGAGCTCGCCACTGGGTGTCGTCAGCGGTTGCGTCGAGCGCCGATCAGTCGACGTCGAATTCGGGGAGGATCTTCTCGACTTCCTCGTGCGGCCGCGGAATCACGTGCACGGAGATCAGGTCTCCCACGCGCCGTGCAGCAGCGGCTCCGGCATCGGTAGCGGCCTTCACCGCACCGACGTCGCCGCGGACCATGACGGTCACGAGACCGCCTCCGACCTGCTGCTTGCCGATCAGCACAACCTTGGCGGCCTTCACCATCGCGTCTGCGGCCTCGATCGCGCCCACTAGACCACGGGTTTCGACCATTCCGAGGGCTTCATACGAGATCGACATGCTGGTTCTCTCCAGGGCGGCCGTTCGCGGCTCTGCAGGCAGTCACGGCATACGTTTTTGGGATCGGCGGCACGGTAGCATGCCCGCCTGCCGGGCGGTAGACTGCCCTGCTGCGGCCGTGGGGCTGAATCAACACTTCGGTGGGCCGCAAGATGACATTGTGGGAATGCAAGACTTCGTGGCACGCGCAGTGACGCGATGCCCTTTTGGAGGAGAGATGTCTCGCCCAACCCTTATCAATAGCGGCGCTGCACGCGCTGCGATGGTACTCGCGCTGGCGGCTGCGGTTGCCGGTTGTGGCTCTGGTGACGCGGTGCGGGTTGCTGCCACGGTGTCCGTGGCCATGCCGGATAGCGTGCCGCTGCACGAACCTCTGCACGTGACCTATACGTGGACCCCGTCCGACGACTTTTCGGCGCCGATGGAGGACTACCAGGTGTTCGTGCATGCGCGCGACGGCCAGGGCAACGTTCTGTTCCAGGACGATCACTATCCGCCTGAGCCCACGAGCCAGTGGCAAGCAGGTCAGACGCTGACCTACGACCGGTGGATCTACGTCCCGGATGCGCTCGAGGTCGACCAGATCGATTTCGTAACCGGGCTCTATTCGGCGGACGGCCGCGCGCTGCTGCGCGGTGATGCCGGCACGTGGACAGATGCGGTTGATGCCCACACGCTCGAGGTTCGTCTCAACGACATGCAGGGCGTCCCGGCGTTTATCGAGGGTTGGCACGGGGAAGAAGGCGCTGCCGCCGGGGAAACCTGGCGTTGGAGCGAGGGCGTGGCCCGTGCCGCGTTCACCAACCCGCGCAAGGATGGAACGTTGCACCTGCGGGCGCACGGGCCGTTCGACGAGGTCGGCGCGCAGGTGCTGGTGCTTCGCGCCGGCGAAACCGAGATCGCACGTATCGACGTGACGAGCCCGGCGAACTTTGAAGAGAGAATTGTGGTTCCGGCAACGGCGATGGGCGATGACGACTGGGTGGAAGTCACGCTCGAAATTTCGCCGGCACTCGTGCCGAAGGAACTGGATCCGCAATCGAGCGATGAGCGTGTGCTGGGACTGCAGGTATTCATGTTGTACCTGTCTTCGTCCTGAAAGCACGGTTCCATACCCATCTAAGGGGGCAGGGGTAAGGAGTGGTACAAATGGTGGAAGGCAAAGAACGAGAGAAGGCAGCGAGTCTGGCAATCAGCCAGATCGAACGGGCCCACGGGAAGGGCTCGATCATGCGGCTGGGAGACAATACGCACGTCGAGGTGCCAACGATCCCCACAGGATCGATCGCCCTCGATATCGCGGTCGGCGTCGGCGGGGTGCCGCGTGGACGGGTGATCGAGATCTACGGGCCGGAGTCGTCGGGTAAGACGACCCTTGCGACTCACATCGTGGCGCACGCGCAAGCGGCGGGTGGGCTCGCGGCATTCATCGATGCGGAGCACGCTATCGATCCCGAGTACGCCCAGGCGCTGGGCGTAAACATCGACGATCTCCTCGTTTCGCAGCCAGACTCCGGTGAGCAGGCTCTTGAGATCTGCGAGACCCTCGTGCGCTCCGGCGCACTCGACGTGGTCGTGATCGACTCCGTGGCCGCTCTCGTGCCTCGTGCGGAGATCGAGGGCGAAATGGGCGATCAGCAGCCCGGACTGCAGGCACGGCTCATGTCGAAGGCTCTGCGTAAGCTGACCTCGGTGGTCTCGAAGTCCAACACTACGTTGATCTTCATCAACCAGATCCGCGAGAAGATCGGCGTCATGTTTGGCAACCCCGAAACGACCACAGGTGGTCGCGCGCTGAAGTTCTATTCGTCGATTCGAATGGACATCCGCCGCATCGGATCGATCAAGGATGGCGACGTCATCGTGGGGAACCGCACCCGTGTGAAGGTCGTGAAGAACAAGGTGGCAGCTCCGTTCAAGAACGCCGAGTTCGACATCGTCTACGGACGTGGGATCTCGCGCGAGGGCGAATTGCTGGACCTGGGCGTGCTCAACAACATCGTGGACAAGGCGGGAGCCTGGTTCTCGTACGGCGACACGCGACTCGGTCAGGGACGGGAGAACTCCAAGAACTTCCTGATGGAGAACCCGGAGGCAGCCGCAGAGATCGAGCGCAAGCTACGCGAGATCTACGGCATTCTTCCCGCCGGCGAACGGGTCGAGGGCGAAGAAGTCCCCGACGAGGCCGTAGCTGAGGTCGCCAAGTAGAACGCGCCCCGCGCTGAAAAACGCAAAGAAAAAGGGCCGGTCGCGCCAAGGCGACCGGCCCTTTCTTTGTCTCGGTTGTCCGACCACCTGCTAGTCGTCGTAGTTCGTCGATCCCGTCGAGAAGATCTTCCGGAAGCACCACACCACGAGTCCGGTGATGATGCTCCAGGCCAGGATCAGGAACGTCCAGCCCAGTGCGTTCAGGCCCATCGTCTTCCTCCTAGCTCGTTGCCTTGCGGCTCTTGAGCGCCCATGTGAGCGCGAGACATAACCCCACGTACACGCCGATCATGCTGAGCCGAGCTGCGTTGATAAACGGAATGTTCTCGGGCGCTGGCCCGTTTGGATAGAGCGCGCTCGGCTCGTTGGCGAGCACTGGCGGCAACGTGCCGAATAGCCACGTCCCCAGAATGATCAGCAACATTGCTGGCGTGACGTACTGAATGATGTAGCGGTATCCCCGCGGCACGCGCATATCTGCGCCATCCGTGAGCGCAGCCCACGCGTTGTCCATGCCGAACACCCACGCAAAGAGGATGATCTCGATCGTGGCGAACAGCACGAGGCCAAAGGTGCCTGCCCAGAAGTCGAACTCGCCCAAGAACCCCTGCTGGTTGAAGAGGATCACCGGCTGGCAGAGCAAGAAGATGATGCCGCCCAGTACGACGGCAGACCGCTTCCGACTCAGGCCGAACTCTTCTTGCAGGAAGGCCATGATCGGCTGCCCCATCGCCAACGACGAGGTAATCCCTGCGAAGAAGAGCAATGCGAACCACAGGCTGCCGAACAGCTGGCCGCCGGGGATCTGCTGGAAGAGCGTGGGCATCACGGCGAAAGCCAGATCGAACCCACTCTGAGCCAGTTCTTGAGTGCGCTCGAGGCCGAAGTATGCAACCGCGGCCGGGATAGCGAGGGTGCCGCCGAGCACGACCTCGGCGAACTCGTTCGTGGCCGCAGTCGTGAGGCCGGTCAAGGCGACGTCGTCATTCTCACGCAGGTAGCTGGCGTAGCAGTGAATCGAACCCATGCCCAGACTGAGCGTGAAGAAGACCTGGCCTGCTGCGGCCAGCCAAACACTCGAACTCGACAACGCCTCTGGCACCGGGTTCCAAACGAAGCCCATACCGGCGCTGACGTTGTTGTCTGGGAAGGCCCCGTCCGGTGTCCCGAGCGTCAGGACACGAATGACGAGGATCACGGCGAAGATCAAGAGCGCGGGCATGGCGATCTTGGCGATCGCTTCGATACCGCCCGATACGCCCTTCGAAAGGATCCAGATGTTGACCAGCAGCGTGATCACGAAGAACGCGTAGGCCGGCGCCACAGAGGAGAAGTAGCTGATTCCTACATCGCCGACACCAGGTGCCGTGAGGTCGAGGCCCGTGTAGCCGTGATAGCTGCGCAGGAAGTTGACCATCGGCTCGAACTCTGGGGCGCCCCAATAGGAGCCGAACGCCGTGAAGAACGTATAGCCGAGCGACCAGGACTCGATGTACGTGTAATACGTCATCACGATCAGCGGCAGGAAGAGCCCGATCACGCCCACGTATTTTGCGGCGGGGTTGTCCCAGATGCGCTGCAGCATGCCTGGGGTAGAAGAGTGTCCGTAGCGGCCGCCGTGACGACCGATCGACCACTCCACCCACATCATCGGGATCCCGAGAAGCAGGAAGCAGATGAAGTAGGGAATCATGAAGGCGCCGCCGCCATTCTGAGCCGCCTGCACCGGGAAGCGCAGGAAGTTACCCAGACCGACCGCGTTGCCCGCCATCGCCAGGATCAACCCGACTCGGGTTCCCCAGCGTTCTCTCTCACCCATGAGCGACTCCGAACTGCCCCCGCACGGAGGGCGGCTTTCGACAGAAGGGGATTTCAAGTACGAGATGCGCGCTACGCGCGGAACCTCGCATCGGCGGCGCTACTATAGCAAAGCCAATCGCGCCGCGGTCGGATCGAGCCCGGTGGGCCCGTCCGACACGCGGTTCGCGAAGTGGATCAGTTGCCTGTGCGGCGCTTCTCGGCCTCGAGCCAAGGCTGCCGTTCGAAGTACGAATTGGTGAGTTCCTTGACCTTGGGCGTGAGCATGATCAGCGCCAGGAGGTTGGGGAGAATCACCATACCGAGCAGTACATCGCCCAACGCCCAGACCGAGGCGAGCGGCACCACGGCGCCGACGAAGTGCATGAGCACGTACACCAGCTTGTACGGCATCAATGCGCCGGTGCCGAACAGGTAGTAGGCACAACGGTCGCCGTAGTACGACCACGAGATCGCCGTGGAGATGGCGAACAGCAGCACGCTCACCAGCACGATCATGTCGCCCCAGTTACCCGGGAGGCCCTGCCGGAAGCCCATCATCGTGAGTGGCGCGCCACTCTCAACGGCCGCGCCCCAGAGTGACTCATAGGTTTCCCCGCTGCGCGCGGTGGCAACCCCGGCGCCAGGATCGATGGTCCCGGTGAACGGCTGACTCATACCCTCATCGATGAAGAGCTGTTCAACCGGCACCTCGTGCCAGGCAATCCGAGCCTCGCCGAGCGCGCCAGACGGGGACATGCCGTTCTCGTACGCGATCGTGGTCGATGGAATGTCCACCGGGCTCACGCCGTTGCGGTCGTTGTTCTCGACGTATGACAGGTCGCCGCCAGTGAGCAGGATCTCGGTGGTTACCCGGTCCTGCCAGACGCCGGTTGTGATGATGACCAGCGCGGTGAGCGTGCAGATCACGATGGTGTCGATGAACGGCTCGAGTAGCGCAACGACGCCTTCGGACACCGGCTCGTCGGTCTTGGCCGCGGCATGCGCGATGGGCGCGGAACCCTGACCGGCCTCATTCGAGAACAGGCCGCGCCGCACACCCCACATCATCGTCACAAGGAATACGCCCATCCCGGTGCCGGCGATTCCGGCCGTCGGATTGAACGCTTCCCGGAAGATCAGGAGGAAGCTCGGGATGATCGCCTGCCAGTTGACCGCAAGGATCGCCAGCGCTGCCGCGACATAGATGCCCGCCATTGCCGGCGCGAGCACGCCGGTGACGGCGCCGATGCGGCCGATGCCACCTACGATGACCATGAGAACGACCGCCGACGTCACCAGGCCCGTAACGTAGGGCGGCACACCGAACGTCGTGAACATCGAGTCGGCCACGGTGTTGGCCTGAATCGCGTTACCGGTCATGAACGCCGTCACGCCGAGCAGCACTGCGAAGATGATCGCGAGCGGCTTCCATTTATCACCCAGACCACGCTCGATGTAGTACATCGGCCCGCCGGCAACAGTGCCTTCCCACTTCTTGCCGTCGCTGTCGTGGCTCACGGTGCGGTAGTGCTGCGCCAGCGTGACCTCGGTGTACTTGGTGGCCATGCCGAGGAAGGCCGTTACCCACATCCAGAACAACGCACCGGGACCACCGAAGTGGATCGCGATCGCCACGCCGGCGATGTTCCCGATGCCGACCGTGGCCGACAGCGCCGTGGTGAGTGCCTGGAAGTGCGAAACGTCGCCCGGCTCATCCGGGTCGTCGTACTTGCCCGACGTGATCGCGATTCCGTGCCCGAGACGGCGCAGCTGCACGAAGCCCAGATTGAAGGTCAGGTAGAGGCCCGTCCCGATGAGGGCGATGACGACAAACGGCAGCCGTTCCTCGCCAATCGTGAAACCGGATTCCCAAACCCAGCCGTTGAGCCAGGAAACGAAGCTTTCGAATGTCTGCAAAACAGAGCCTCTGAAGTTGCCAACGAAGTGCTTTGCCGCGCTCGGCGGTGGCGGCTACTATAGACGAATCGGTCGTTTGACTGGGTATATCGCCCGGGCTATAACGTCGATTCCGATGCACCGGATCGCGCCGACGGCGCGTACCGATATCCAATTCACACGGTGCACATCGAGCTTCTGGTGGGCTCGTAGCTCAGTCGGTAGAGCGAGGGCCTGAAAAGCCCTGCGTCGGTGGTTCAATTCCGCCCGAGCCCACCATTAAATCCTTGCTCTGAAAGGACTTCCGAGAGATCGCGAAGGCGCGTCGCGTCACTCATTGTCACTCAGGGTCACTATTTGTGGACCCCACGTGGACCCTATGTGGACCCCGACTTCGGTCCTGATCCGACGGGAAGTGTTCGACTCTTGACGGCAGGCGCGGTGAGGCGTTGCGGTGTTCCTCCGTACGTGGACAAGCCCGGGTCGCAAAAGGGGAGACCGCGCCGTTATGTAGGGTGGATGTTGACCCCTAGCTACCAGGAGTGATCCCTATGCGACGCGCCGTATTCAAGTACTCCGTCTTCTGTTTGGCGTTCTCTTTCTCGACCGCCGCCTTTGCTCAGGAAGTGAACCACGTCGTTGTTCAGCCTGGTGCGCCGGTGAAGGTCATCGAGTTGGAGGCGGAGTTCAAAGGCGAGGGCAAGGACTTCCTCGGGAACTACTCACCTGACCGGATTGACATCGACATCAAGTTCGAAAATGTCGCTGAGGCGCGAGTGCACGCCGTCAGGTTCGGCGTTATCTCATACAACGTGTTCGACGAGTTCATGTCGAGACGAACAGCGACCAGCACAAAGAATCTCGACCCGGCGAAAGACCGTGAGCTACGCTGGCAGTCGTTCCCGCCGCGCACCGAAGCTTTCACTTTCCTGACTGGAATCGTTTACGTCGATACCGTGCGCTTTGCGAACGGTGAGATTTGGCGCGTCGATCAGGCGACGCTCGCACAGCAGATTAGTGATTTGGGCATCATCGTCGACGAGGCGCACCTCACGTACGAAGAAGCACCGCAGCCATTCACGGGCGAGCAGTAGGCGAGCCCGGCGACGCTAGAGTGACACGCGGCGGAGTGGCTGCCACCGTGTGCTCAGGCGGCTCCTTTGACGATGGTTGTCAAGGAGTCGATTCTGTTTGAACTCTGGTGGGATGCGTTTTGACGCTAGTTGCGTCCTTTTGCCGCTGTTCGACGCCGGATTGTCACAGGATTTGTCGCCGACCCCGGCCAGCGACAACGCCTCGAAGACGAACTAGCCGTCGTAGTCGTTTATTGCCTCAACATGAGCGATACGGTCGGCTTCGACTTGGTCTCAATCAGCACTTCGAAGACACCATCGTCTCCGCTCCGACCCCAGGAAGCCGAGCCCGAAGAACACGTAGATCGCGACCAGACCCAGAACGAGGATTTCTGTTTCGCCTCATCTGGTGAGAAGAGAATCCCCCCACCTGACGTGCTCACCATCTGCTGCGGCCAGAATGCGGAGGCTCTCGACACGCGGAGGCCCTGCCGTCAGCACGGGGAGTGCGTCACGACGGGGTGGAGTGGCGGAGGCAGGACCACGCCTCGTAAACTTGAGGACCAACCGGTTCTAATCGTGTAAGTCGGAGGGCACGTTCTCGTGGAGATCATGGCTGAATCGCCGAAGAAACGACCGTGGCCCCGACCGTCCCTCATAGCGATGGGGTCGAGGTACAGCGGTGGGCTTACCGGGGGCACAGGTGGAACCGGTGAGGCACTCTGCGGTGGGGAAATGCTAAGCACCAAGATTCCAGATCCAGCCGAGACCACCGATCCGACGACCGCTTGTGTGAACTACTACGGTCCGGGGAACGGGGCATCCTGAACGCATCGGTTCCCATATCCGAGGGCTATCGCAAGCCGACCACTGTTGGTGGACAGATGTGCCGACCGGATCTCATCCTCGTGGCGAGCCGTCTCCACGCCTGGCGCGTCGCCCTAGAGTCCCGCTAGACCCAGAGCGAGACGACGACCTCCATAGAACGTGGTGGATTCGCGGCGTCTGCTGCCGTGATCTCGATGGCCACTCCTTCACCATGTTGCAGACGAAACGAGACCGCGCCGGTCCGGGCTGACATCGCATGCGCTGCGGGTGAAACAACGGTAGAGACCGTGGACGTTCCGGGAGCGTAGTTCCCGGCGTCTGCGACTACGCGCGGATTGCCATTCAAGTCCGGCGGGACCTCGACCGCCAAGTGAACGAGTTGGTCGCTGCCGGACAAGTTGGCGTGGATGAGCTGAAGGGAAGGGACAGATTCGCGATCCAGGAGGCGCGCCATGGCCGTGTGCCTCTATGTAGGGGGAGGGGGCAATTGAGCGAGTATTCCCGAAGCTCTAGGAATCCGCCACCGAGCGCTTGTTGAGGTTCACGTTCTTCGCCGCCGTCGCTCGGCTCACCCCGATCTCAGCCTCGATCTGCCGAAGCGAACGACTGCCCTTGTGCAGCCGCACGATCTCCCGCTGCTTTGAAGAGGGAATCGGCGGTCGCGAGATCCGCTTTCCCTGCGCTTTGGCCCCTTCCACCAGCAGGGTGATCGCCGGGCGTTCGATGCGACCACGGGCCGCTGGCCCTCGAACGTCATCCTCGACGAGGCGGCGGCTGAACTCCTCGACGAACAAGCACCTCGAACCGGCCAGAGCGGAACCGTGACCGGAGACGAGCCGACAGGGCAGGCTTCACGGGCGACGTCTACGGAGACATGTCCGAGCGACCAGCATTCACCCCGCACGACGCCTTGGCCGGCGCGTCCCGATTCTTCTACACGGCGAAGGCATCCACGGCTGACCGAAATGCCGGTCTGCCGGCGACGATGGAGAACCGTCATCCTACGGTGAAGCCCCTCGACTTGATGCAGTACCTCTGCAAGCTGACCCGGACGCCGACCGCCGGCACGGTTCTCGACCCGTTCATGGGCTCCGGGTCGACTGGCGTGGCAGCACTGCGCGAAGGGCGCGACTTCATCGGGATCGACAAAGAGGCTGAGCACGCTCAGGTGGCGCGCGAACGGATGGCCGGTAACGCCCCCATGTTCAACCGGGACATCTCAACACCCGAGGAGGCGGCGTGAGGCAGGGGGACGTCACCAGGCGAAACTCGCGACGTCGTTTACGAGTTCGTGTGCGGCCGCTGTGCGCGACTCGACCCGCCGACGCTTCGGGAGGTGCGGGAGCACCTCGGGCATCGGTCCATCGAATCCGCCCGGCACCACCTCATGGTGCTAGCCAGGGAACGTCTGCTGATTCGGCGTCACGGCCGGGGGTACCGGTGGCCGAGCCCAGTGGTGCCGATCGGCGAGGTAAGGGAGCGCCTGCAGTCGGCGTGGGGAAAGAGTGCGGCGTAGCCGGGGCGCGCGCGCCCGTGCAATCAGGCCGCTGCGCCCCGGGAATATCCTGCGCCTACTCCTGCCAGAGTCGTCCGCAATTAGGGGCGGGCTCAACCCTCCACCGGAACTCGGCACCGTCCGCAGCGGCGGAGATATCGATCTTCGATGCGCCGTCCGCGCGGAAGAAGCCGTCCGAGCCTCCACGTATCCCGCCCGACTGGCTCCCGCCCCGGACGGTGACCTGCAAGTCCGTCTCGCCGTTCACGAAGTGAACGCAAACGGCCATTGCCGGATCGGTCCCAACCAACGTGGACGCCGTCGTGTTGGCGACTCCGCGGTTCCATCCCGCCGCGCTTAGCTTGGCGGTTACTTCGTGGTCGTCGGCCATGGCGGTATTCGCCGCCGGCAGGACGGTCGACTGCGCGCCGGCAGCGTTGGGCATCCCTCCGATCGCGAACGCGGCGGCCAGTCCTACGACCAGCCCGAACGTCGCCGGTGCGAAACGTCGAATAGTTGCTTTCATCCTGAGCTTCTCCGTTGATTTGCCCACCTGTTCAACGAGACGGACACGGAGTCGTTTTTCCGATTCGGGTAGGGCAAGCGCCAACGGGAATATCTCGATTGTGAGATTGGCACCGTTATGCCAGATATGAGATATTTCTGCTCATGAGCAAGTCGCTATTCAACGTATCTGGCAGCAAGATCGAAACCCCGCCGATGTCTACGGACGCGCGGCGAGAGGTCGGTTTTCTGCTACGGATGCTGCAGGAAGGTGTCTCGCTCGGAATGCCGGAATCGCGCCCGATGCCGTCGATCGGTACCCGCGTTCACGAACTGCGGATCAACGACTCCGCAGAGAACAAGACGTGGCGCATCGTGTACCGCATCGACACCGACGCGATTCTGATAGTTGACGTCTTCGCGAAGAAGACGCAGCAGACGGCGAAGGCCACGATCGATCGCTGCAAGCGGAGGTTGAAGGCCTACGACGTGTGCTAGGTAGACAGGACGGACGACAAGAACAGGGCGAGGGAGAGATGAATAAGGCGAAGCGAGCGCGGCTCGCGGCAGCGGGCATTGAGGAGATCGACGTCCAGGACTGGCTCGGTCTGAGCGATGTAGATATGGAGGTCATCGACCTCAAGGTGGCGATGGCCAAGGCTGTCATTGATTGCCGCAAGTCCAAGCGCCTGTCGCAGAAGAAGCTGGCGGCGCTGATGGAGTCAAGCCAGTCACGGGTCTCCGCGATGGAGAAGGGGGACTCCTCGATCGAGCTGATGGCGCGGGCGCTCTTCACGCTCGGGGTGGATCGGAAGACGATCGCCGAGTTGATGGCCGCATGAGCCGCGACCGCTCGCCGAGGGAGTTCTTCTATGACGCTGGTATCCAGTCTACCGACTCAGAGTTCGGCCCCATGACCATTGGGGTGCCAACACGCCACTTCGACACATCCGCAAGCCACAACCGAAGAGAGGGAGAACGATGGCCAAGCGATAGCAAAGAAACCGTGGAGCTGTCCGCAGGTCGTGCTCATCGCGACTGGCCACGGCACGCAGGGGCTAGGGACGATGTTGACGTTCACTGGCACGGAGGTTGACATGGGCCGTGGCGAGGCCATAAAGCAAACCATGGCGGCTGAACTGAGCTACGCCATTTGCTACTCGGTGGGGCCCGGAAACGCAGCGGGGCCGAGTTAGTACACGACGACCGGGTCGCCGTTTGCGCAAAGGTGCACAACCACGGCCCCGGCACGGTGGAAGTCAACATGGAAGGCGAGTCACTGACGCTCGACCCGGGCCCGCAGGTGTATCTGGTGTCCCATGACCTCACGGCAGGCGTGAGTGCCGGTACGGCCGCAGTCTTGAGCGCCGAGATCGACTGAAGCAGGGCCCCGTGAACGCCTCCTAGCGAAGCGTTCGGGCGGCCCCCAGCGACCGCTACAATGGGTAGACGGTCACAAGGGCAGGGTTCGTGAGGGATTGGGACGATGTGGAACCTACTGACGGAAGGCCAGAAGATCGACGCGAAGGTCGGCCCCGGTGGTGCCTTCCTGCCGTACGGCGTCGTTGGGCTCGAGGAAGGGCGCGTCGTGCTCGAGCGGATTCCCCCGCGTCTCGGCTTGAGCGAGCAGCCGTTGCCGTATCCGGATCCCGAGGACCGGGACATCCTCCATCTGAAGCACGAGAAGAGCGAGCGCCGCGCTCTATTGCTGTCTGTCGAGGACGGTCGCCTCGTCCTCGCCGGCATTCGCGGAAGCGACGATCGGTCAGGGTGTCCCTTCTGTTGGTTCGAGGGCCCGATGTACCGCAGCGTCTACGTGGGCGTGACGCCTGATCCCATCACCGGCAAGTTCCCGAGCTCCAGCAGCCACCATTGCCCGGGGTGCACCACTAGGTGGCCAGAAGGCGAGTACGAGAGCGTTGTTCGCCGTTATCGGTTGGAGAGGCCCTAGCAGGCTAGGTAGTTGGAGTGCCTGTATCCGACGAGGTTCAAGCGAAGATCGACCGCGCGGCGCGACACGCCGCCGAACTTGAGGCGGCCAGCGAGAGTGGTTCGCTGGGGATGGCCGCGCCGAGATTCACCTGCGGGGCCAGGATCCCGAGACGGCCGAACACGTCGCGATACTGCGAGTTCCGAACGCTCCACCACCGCTGCCGTTCCTCGGGACGATCATCGGGGATGTTGCGCACAACCTGCGGTCGGCGTTGGACATCGCGGTCAATGAACTCGTGGTGGCGAACGGGCAGGAACCGACCAAACGGACGATGTACCCGATCTACTGGGGGCCGGTGTTTGACATCGACACACCCGCCGGCGACATCGCCGGACTCGTGGCCGATTTCGATTCAGACCGGAGGGGCAGTTTCCTCGCTAGCACGGCCGGACTCTCCGACGACGTCATCGCGGCGATGCGCGAGATCGGCGCACACCACGCGGGATATGGGACATCGTCCTGGAACGGGATGATCCTCGGGCAGCTGCACGAGTTGAGCTTGGCGGACAAGCACCAAGCCCTATTGCCGCTCGTGCAGGAGGGGGAATGGTTTCCGGTTCCGCCACCAGGGACCGGGCCGGACGATTCCTACGTCGCGATGAGCATATTCCCGATGATGGATGGGGCCGAGTGCTATAGGCGGCCCGACGCGCCGCCGCCGGAGTTCTTCCATGCACGGCCGCGGATTCTCTTTGGCCAGAGGGTGCCCGCTCTGTCGGGCCTGTCGGTACCCCACTGGACGAAGGACTCCCTGAAGTCCGTCCGTGAAGTCGCTGAGCAGCTGTCGGCGTTCCGTTGAACTCTCTGCCACAACTGCGTGTAGCTGCAACCGCCAGCACGCCCGAGTCCGGAAACGGGCCGGGCTCGGGGTTCTTCCAGCAGCACCCACAACACACGCACTGGAGGAGGAGAGGAGGTCGAGGACGGCGAGAGGGGATGGGTCGCCGTTGTCAGGCTCCAGGACCAGGACGACACAGTCGCTGTAGCACTCTTGAACCTTGTCCCGCCGATGAGGGTGCCAGAGGAAGAAGAATAGCCTGGGGCCCTGATTCTGAAACGGCCACTTCCGCCAGAGGCATACTTGCAGGCACCGGGGTTAGTCACGGGCCCGACGACCACCCGCGGCTACTCCCCACAACTCCGCGCAGCCGCGACCGCCAGCACGCCCAATCCGACATCCTTGATGGTGTCGACGAGCTTGTTGCGCTGGTTCGCCTGCAGCCGAGCGAGTTCAGGCTTCGCTTGGCCGCGTCCGTCCGATCTCGGTGCGATGTCAGGTGTCGCACTTCTTCGTGCAGGCGCGGAAGGCTGCGGCGGTCTGGCCGTCAAGATTAAGCGAACGGCCGTTGTCTGCTGCCTTGGCGCCCGATTTCACGCCGGTCGGCTTGCGATCGTGCTTCACCTTCGGATTCGAGAAGTAGACGATCGTATCGCAGCGACTCAGGCCGTCCGCCGTGCAGCTATACGACATCACGGTGCGGAACTTGCCGGGCACACGGTGCCCATATGAATGGTCGTAGGCACCGAACGGCGGCGGTGTGGCGTCTTCTCGGTTGTGCCGGAGCCCCAGGTTATGCCCTGCCTCGTGCGGAAAGGTGAACGCGGCATAGCCGCTCACACAGTCGGACCGCACGATGTTGAACTGCCACTGTTCATCACTCGGTCGCAGACCGGAGCCAAAGCCACCAAGGAAGCCTCGTCCGCAGATGTCCGACGTTCCAGGCACCTGCGGTACCGCCAGGGTGACCATGTCGGCACCGAACTTTTCGCGCACCGCGTGGACGTTGTCCATGTGGCCGTCGCCCATGGCTTGCAGTGCGTTCAGGACGAGACCGCCACCGCGCGCGTCGCCGAGTGACCCGGAATAGCTCACCTTCTTGGTGAGCAGCAGGCGCATTGTAATCCTGACCTTCGAACTATCGAAGGCTGAGTTGGCCGCAGCGATGGCGAGCTTCCAAGCGGCCTTCATTGCGCGCTTGCCGCCGATATCCTTGGCGGCCTGCGGCAGATATAGCGCAATTACGTCAATGACGGCATCATCCGGTGCGCGAGGTGAGGTCATCGCCAGTTGCGGAGAGGGTGACTCGGCTGAGGGGTTCGGGAAAACCACATCGTTGCCTTCCGGACGGGAGCCGGGGTCATACTCGATGAGGTCGCCGCGCGCCCCCCGGGCGCGAATCTCGAACATGCGTCCGTCGAAGGCCATCGATCCCGCGATGCGGTTCCCATCCAGTACCACGATCACCGTACTGAAATCGTCTCCAACAACCCGGCCGGTCCACACGTCACCATTGAATTCGTCGCTTGTGATCGAGTGGAAAGCTACGAGGACTGAGCTCTCCGATCCGATGGCCAAGCGCAATTGCGAGCCCGGCTGCCTCGCCCTCGAAAGAGCATCGATGTTGATGCGTACTCGATGTGTGGCCAATGTTCCCGGCCTCGCTTCGATCCCGTCGGCAGCGGCGATTGTGCGGCGCACGGTCGTGAACTGCTCCGCCTCCTGGGCGATGGCGGGTGGCGCCAAGAACGCAAGAAGCACGGCAGCTAGGAGGACGCGGCGGAAGTTCAAGGGGACTCTCCAAAGTGGATCTGCTGGAATTTCCCGGCCAGGATAGTCGGCGTAGGCTAGCTGCGCGACCGCCGGTGGATGGAGGCAAGGCGCTCGCCGACGCGCCAAGCGCACTCCGCGTAGCGGCCACCGCCAGCGCACCCCACCCGACATCCTCAGTCGCCGGGCTTCCGCTCCTGCCCACCACTAAATCCGTGCTCCCGAGTTGCTTGGCGGTTGGGCTCGCGCCTGAGGCAGGGGGCTAGCTCCGGCTACCCCATGTTTCGCCTAGTACCCGGATGAAGTTGCCGCCCAGCACGCCGATGATGTCGTCGTCGCTGTAGCCGCGGGCGATCAGGCCCTCGGTCAGGTCGTAGCAGCGCTGCGGATGATCCACGCCCTCGATGTCTATCTTGTCGCGGAAGGCGTAGGAGCCCTTATAGTAGGCCTTGAGTTGGGCGTAGAGTTCGGGATCGATGGAATCGTAGCCATACAAGTCGATGTCGGATCCGAGACCGAGATGCTCCACGCCTACCAGACGGGCGACGTGGTCGTAGTGATCGAGCATGGAGTCGAGCGTGGTCGGCTCATGATCGAGCACGAAGTTGCGTACGCTGGTGATGCCCATCACTCCGCCACTCCGCGCCATCGCCTGGATCGCCTCATCCGGCTTGCAGCGCGGGTGGTTCGGCACGAGCGCGCGGCTGTTCGAATGCGTGATGAGAACGGGTTGTTCGGAAAGCTCGAAGGCGTCCATTGTGGTGGCATCGCCGCAATGTGACACGTCGATAGCCATACCTGCCTGGTTCATGCGCTGCACCACGGCTGCGCCCCAGTCGGAGATGCCTCCGTCCACTCGCTCCGTCGCGCCGTTGCCGATGCGATTGCGAGAATTGTAGGTGAGCTGCGACACACGCTGCCCCAGAGCCCACGCCTGATCGACCATGTCCAGATTGAACGCGAAGTGCTCGGCGTTCTGGACGCCGAGCAGGATGCCGATCTTGTCGTTTGCCTTGGCCCGGCTGAAATCGTCAGCCGAGTCGATCCGCATGAAGTCGTCGCTGTGCGCAGCCACGAAGCCGTTGTAGGCGGCCAGGTAGTTCGACACCGCCAGTTCCGGCTCGCGGCCGCCTCCG
>JAAHTG010000813.1_pt1 | contig 24837 bp, 20 predicted proteins | sample 6116081 | NCBI WGS metagenome assembly JAAHTG01 (sample SAMN13939989, study PRJNA603662) | sponge metagenome | isolation source: marine sponge | host: Mycale hentscheli | place: New Zealand | collected 2005 | reverse complement strand
CAATCGAGAATTACCGAAATGGGATATTCTTATTAGACCTTTTTAGCGGGTAATTGCTTTCTTAGAAATCTCCTAAGCAAAAATTGTTCGTATCGTAAATAATTTTTACCCAAACCACGACGTTCTAAATCGTAATTGATTTGGGCTTGGTTTAGTATCCATTGCACATAAGTATTACTATTAGGGCCTGGATAATAACGATAACAATAATTATGAGGGTAGTTATGGGGAGTTTTTTTGATAATCATTGCTAATTTTTCCGCTTCAATACTATGCCATTGTTTTTCTAACCAGCTATCTCCATTACCCACACCTCGATCGCATTTCATTAGATTAAGATGTAAATGTCCCCAACTGTGACCTTTTACATTTTGAGACTGCCAAATTTCCCATCTTTCTTGTTCTTGTTCGTCCATAATGACAAACCAGTAATGAACTGCAATCAAACCAATCCAAGGTATTTTAGCGGCTCTTAAATCAACTTTTATACTCATATGATAGTGATCCGTCAATTATAAAAATGCAGGCTAACAGATAAGCAAAGAAAAGATGCCATCCTCAATTCATTGTCAATTGTCAATTATCAATTGTCAATTCAACCATGACTTTTATTCATCAAAACAAAATTGTTGGACTAAAATTTTGCCCTGAAAAAAAATAGTTATTTTTTGTTACGGAGAAAAAACCAAAGTGAGATAGAATGAGAAAAATTAATGCTCAATATCAAAAAATTGAGTATAAGTTACTATTTTTGTGGAGAGAGTGAATGTTTCCGTTGACCAAATTAAAGAATAAGTGTTTACCCTTGTTTACTGTGCTAATCAGTAGTACTACTTTTATTTCGGCAACTACTGTTATTAATACCCTTCAGACTGATTCTGTACAAGCACAAACCATACCCGTAAAATCATCTTCTCCATGGCAACAAGCTTCTTTTCCCGTGGAAAATTTCCAAGCTTATACTTCTGGTTTTGGCTATCGAACTCATCCTGTCACAGGAAAAACAAGTTTTCATCAAGGATTAGATATAGCTGCACCCTTAGGTAGTTATGTTCGTAGTTGGTGGGGTGGAAAAATTGTGGGACTTTCTGATCACACAGCTTGTGGTACTATGATCAAAATTAAATCAGGTAATTGGACTCATACTTATTGTCATTTAATGGGTACTGTTGAAAATAATGGCAATGGCAATTTTTTAATCGATCGCAATGGTGGTATTCTCTTACAGCATGGTCAAACTGTACCATCAGGAGTGAGAATCGGTAGAATCGGTATGACAGGCAGAACTACAGGACCTCATTGACATTGGGTATTAAAATATAATGGTAAATATATTGATCCTGCAATAGTCTTAAGACAAATGTTCGCTCAAAGAGTTTCATCTTAAATATTCAGAGCAAACAATCCAAATCGGCGTTGGTGAAAATGATGATCGTCTCAATCTTAATTTAAATAAGTATATATTAAATCTCGATCGAAGATTAAAACCTATGGGCAGAGCGAGACTCGAACTCGCATGACCTAAGCCGCCACATTTTGAGTGTGGTGCGTCTACCAATTTCGCCATCCGCCCGTTTTTGTGTCTTTGACATTATAACCAACTTTGCCATTGTTGATCAAGTTAGCGTAGTCAGCAGAGGTTGCCCATTTTTCAATTTCTTTAGCTCTGATAATAGGTACAGGATGAGTTAACTGAGACGTTTGAGCCTCTTGCAAAAGTTTTCCTAAGTCAGTATTGCTCATTAATTTATATTGCTTGACTTGTTCCATAAATGCAGATAAACTTAATTTGTTAGCAATACTCGGTGAACCTCCTGTTAATTTCATCAATAGAGACATAACTACTTCTGGTTTTTGTGTAACTAACAAAGCTGAGCGATCGCAACTAAACTCCGCACAACGTACCCATTGTAATAGTTGACTTTGTAGAGATTGAGCAAGTAGACCACCCCAACTAGGAATTAAACCCGCAGCTAAAACCATTATATTTGCCATGGACAAATAGACTCCATGTTCACATTTAAGATGACCTAATTCATGGGCGAGAACAGCTTGTATCTCATCATCGTTAAGCAATTCCAACAGAGAAGTGTGAATTACAATAAAAGGTCTTTCACCACGCATTGCCAAAGTATAAGCATTCGGCACTGGATTTTGTTGCAGATATAATTGTGGCACTTCGATATCTAAAATATCACAAGCAGAAACTAACAATTGATGTAAATCGGGTAATTGTTTCTCACTAATTAATATGCTTGAAGCAATGTTATTAAGATAAAAGAAATCTTCTGCTATTGATCCTAAAAAACCTCTGATGGCTAAATCAAATCCGGGTATTTGTTTTAAACGATTGGTCGCATCTAAATCTAAAGGATGACGAAAATAATCAGCTTTAAGTCCAGTTAGTTTTAAAGTCATAGTTTAACGTTTACGATGATTCTTGATCATATTGTAACTACAAGATGTTATTTGCTTATTTGAGATGTTCTCAAAATTACTAAGCTATAATTTAAGAAAAATTGATCAGTTACCATATAGATAGATTATTAAGAAAGTTCTTAATAATTGAATTTTATGAGATTTTTAGATATTAATTTTGATATTTCGTTCTTATTTAACATATGTTTCAAAATAATAACTTGTATGTAATTATATATAGTAAATATTTGTAAAAATTATATCTAATCTATAGCATAGAAGGTTTTATTTATATTAATGTAGTGGTACTAACGTAAATATAGAATCTGATTTAGAGGGAAAACAATATGCGTATGCAAAGAACTTCAACGACTCAAATGGAGGTTACGAGTATCCGTCTCGAAAAAAATCTTAAGGATAGTTTAAAAAACTTATCAGGAAGTCAAGGTTATCAAACTCTAATCAGAGATATTCTTTGGAATTATGTACAACAAAAGTCAGGTGAATATCGCCCTAATTTTTCCAAAAGTGATGTCAGAGCAACTGTGCCTTGTACTGCCAGAAAAGATGAAAGTTGTGTCATGACGGGCAAGTTAATTCCTGAAGGAGAACAGATGCTATTAGCCTTGACTATTCACGGGGATTTTGTACCTGTTTCTATTGAAGGAATGGAAGATAATTGATCAATAATTCCTTTAAGAATGCAAGTGACAAGATGATTCTGATTTTATCAACAGAGCTAAACCGATAAAGAATCTCTGTGGGAACAACTCGAACTTGCAAAATATGTGTGATAACCTAATCATAGGTTCTAGATTTTAACCGATTGGCATTCAACGTAATTTAAGGATTCTGACACGATTGATTTGCTCTTTTCTTTCTCCCATTAAATGGATCTCTAGCATTGCTAGTATAACTTTACACAGTGTAAATGGCTTCACTTCAACCATAAAATAGCCATTAGTTTTCAATTGTACAGAAATATTAGTTTATCTTCGAGTGAATATTTACAGTTCCAAGGCAAAAGAAAAAGGATTATTTATTGATAATTTAACTGATCAATTTTTTAGCAAAATTCATGTAAATGTAATAGATAATATTACTTAATAAAGTTGATCATAAAAAAATTCTCTGATTATTGTGTTTATTTAACTCTCATTTTTGACCAAGTCTTACGATTTAAATCGGATTGTTATATACATTTTAAATTGTCAATTTTACAATAAATATCAAGATTTGATAACTTGCAATCATAAATGATTTAATATTATTATTAATACGTCTGATGTGAATTAAAAATGACCGTTATTGGATAAGGCTTTTGGCGATGATCAAAAATTGTTAATCTCCAGTAATTAACCAAATAACAAGGGTTTCAAGAATCAATACACATTAGACGTTATTAATCTCATTACCAACATAAATACTTGCCTTGAATAAAATAATCGGCAAAATACCACTTAAATTGATTTTTATTATTCCTTTTGTACTACAAATTTGTGGAACAGTGGGAATAGTTGGTTATTTATCTTTTCGTAATGGACAACAAGTAACCGAAGATTTAGCGAATACATTAATTAATGAAGTTACTAACCGAATTAACGATAAGCTTGATAACTACTTAAAAACGCCTCATCTAATCAATGAAATCAATGTAAATGCTGTTCAATTAGAACAATTAGAATTGGATAACTATAAGTCATTAGAGTCTCATTTTTGGCAACAAATTCAACTATTTGATGATGCTACTTATATTTATTTTGGTTCATCTCAAGAATTATTTATTGGTACAGGGATAAGTTCAGGAAATCAAGTAGAAGTGGGTTATTCGGATAGTCAAACTCGAACATTTAGTACTTATGGGACAAACAAATTGGGAAAAAGAACTAAGCTTATGTCAGCTATTCCCGATTATTATTTATTTACACGCCCTTGGTATCTAGCGGGAAAACAAAACCAACGAGCGAGTTGGGGTGAGATTTATCTATGGGCTGCACCTTATCCTAATCTCGCTTTACCTGCTGTTTATTTTGAAATAGCTGATACCGGATTTGGTATGAGTTCTGAAGAAATAAAACTTATTTTTCTGCCTTTTGAGAGATTAAATCATCATAAATATCAACAATCTGAAGGTGCAGGTTTAGGATTAGCCATAACCCAGAAAATTATTGAGATGATGGATAGTAAAATTAAGGTTGAAAGTGAAATCGGTATAGGTAGTAAATTTTATTTTGAATTGCCTTTATTAATCCAAAATATTCAATTTCCATTAATAAAAGAAAGTACAAATAAGAAGAAACAAAAATATAAATTGGATTCAAATTTTTCCCATAAATATCCTTTAAATATATTGTTAGCGGAAGACCATATTGTTAATCAAAAAGTAATTACTAAAATATTCGATCGATTAGGGTATAAAATAGCGATCGTCAATGATGGATTAAAAGCTGTTCAAATATTAAAAAAACAAAAATTTGATGTGATTTTTATGGATGTTCAAATGCCGAAGATGAATGGTTTGGATGCAACCATAGAAATTAGAAAAACCCATCAAAAGAATGATCTTTTAATTGTAGCGATGACAGCTAATGTAATGGAAGAGGATAAAAAAGCTTGTTTTACAGCAGGAATGGATTACTTTATTGCTAAACCAATTAAAATAGAAACATTATTAGAAATTCTGACTAAAATTGTCAACACAATTAACCCTCGTTCCAAATCATAATTATCTTAGCAAAATTGATTTTAGAGAATTATAGATAATAATAAATTAAGTTCATCATTTTGATATGTTATCTTAGAATTAATAGTTGATTTTTTGACATTATTATGATATAAGCAACCACCACAGACCAAGACAATTTATTATATATTACAGGTCATGGAAAAATAACGGGTGAAGATTATGAATCAATTCTCATTCCATTAGTTGAGTCTAAGCTGAAAGAATTTCCAAAAGTTCGTTTGTTATACCATCTGGGTGATGATTGTTCTGGGTTTGAACCTGAAGCTTTATGGGATTATGCTAAAGTCGGTTTAATGCACTTAACTCAATGGGAAAAAATAGCTTTAGTTTCCAATATTAATTGGATTATCACTGCTACAAAATTATTAGGTTTTTTGATGCCTTGTCCAATTAAAGTATTTCCTAATAAACAATTATCAGATGCACAAGAATGGATAAAAGGAGAGTAATGAATAATGAATAATGTTATTTATCTGAGTTCTAAATTCTAAGTTTGATTCAAAGTATTTTTTAACCAAAGACTATCAATTTTGCGATTGGTTTTTATTTCCCACAAATGAATACCTTGTGTAGGTAAATTAACTAGTAAATCTTGTAATTGTTGCCAATTATCGATCGCTTTATAGTCAATATTATAAGTCTTACTTAAATTAGTAAAATCTATTGATTGAGGAGTCGCAAAATAGTCTTCATATAAAGGTTGATATTTGGCAATTGGTAACATTTCAAAAATACCACCACCATTATTATTAATCAAAATGATAATTAGACTTCCTTGCAAATATTGATTAATTAAAAATCCATTAGTATCATGTAATAATGCTAGATCTCCTGTTAATAAAATAGTGGGTTGATTCTCTTGAGCAATACCTAAAGCAGTAGATAAAGTTCCATCAATTCCATTGGCACCACGACTAAAATAAATTTGTAATTTTCGATCGTTTTTTTGCCAAAAATATTCAGCATATCTGACTGACATACTATTAGCAATAAAAATAGGTGTTTTTTGGGGTAAATATTGAGACAATATCCAACTAACTTTTCCTTCAAATATTTCGCTATTTTCTTGAATATTTATTTGTAAATTATTATTAAATTTTTTATCTATTTCTAGCCATTTATGCAGGTAATTTGATTGATTATTAAATTTATCTTGAATTGATAACTTAATCATATTTTCACATCTAATTCTTAAATGAATTGAGTTACTATGAAGAGCATCTATATTATCTTGATTATTGGCTAAAATATAAGTTTTTATTTTGTGTTTTTTTAAGTAGTTTTTTAATATTTTACTGGTAGGATATTTACCGATTAAAATTACTATTTCTGGTTTTAATTGAACAGCATATTCTGAATTTCTCACGATAGCATCGTAATTAGTAACGATATTATCATTCAAATGACCATAGTTTCTAACGGGAGATAAAGCTTCTGCCAAGACGGGAAAATTTAATTGTTGAGATAACAAAGCGATCGCTTGACAATATAATTGATTATTATCAGGAGCATCTACTCCCGCAATAATAATACCTTGCTTAAATTGTGACCAAATCTCAAAATAGCTATTAAAATTATCTATTTGATAACTATTATCAGATAAAGTTACAGGAAAATCTTTAAATAATTTTTGTTCGATTAATTTTTGGTTTTCTCTAGTAAATTTATGATCATTTATTGGTGCTAAAGGTTCACGAAAAGGAATATTGAGATGAACAACTCCTGAGGTGAAAGTACAAGATTTTTCCCACGCATAAATAATAGTTTGTCGTAAATAAAATAGCTGTTCAATGTCCGTTGAAGGTAATGATAATTCTGTTTGCCAATTAGGATAATCACTATAAAGTTTGGTTTGATTAATGGCTTGTCCTGCATGACAATTTCTTAATTCAGGAGGACGATCGGCTGTTAAAATAATTAAAGGAATATGACTATATTTTGCCTCAATAATTGCGGGATAAAAATTAGCACCTGCTGTACCGGAAGTGCAGACTAAGACAGTGGGTTTTTTATTTTTTTTTGCCATGCCTAAAGCAAAAAAAGAAGCTGATCTTTCATCTAAAATAGGGATAGTTTTAAACTGTTTATTTTCGGCAAAAGCAATGGTTAAAGGAGTCGATCGAGAACCAGGACTTATCACAGCATTTTCTACTTTTAATTTAGCTAAAGTTTCAACAATTATCGAACTCCAAAGAATATTAATATTACGAAAATCCAATGACATTTTATCAAATATATATAAGTTTTTTATAAATTAATAATAAATAATATTTAAACAGTATTAGAGTTAATGTAACTGAGTAAATAAACTCTGACAAAATTGAATAAGAATATAAAGTTTTTTGATTTTGCCAACAAATCGTTATCATCTAAGAAAGGCTATTTGATTTTTCCGTTACTTTTTATCTGTTTTCACAATACTTGTCTATTAATATTAATGCTAGAAGCCACAGTCCATTGTCAACTGAGAGATTTTTTACGTAACCAAGAAGATATGGCATGGAGACATCATCTGACAATGGCGAGAATGGTTGCCCGTGGACTAAGATTAAAGCGATCGACTATGATTCAAACAGGAGTTAACCACGACGAGTATTTCCCTAGCTATATCACTCCCGCTTTATTATCCAATTCTCCCATCATAATTGTTACGGACAAAAAAGGACGAGAGATATTAATTAAAGACAAAATCCCTTTATTACAAGAGTCTTTAAATGCCACTTCTTTAATTTGTGATAACTATGATGTTGTTTTAGATAATCAATCTGTTTTATTTGTCATCGATTATGACAGTTGGTTAGATAAAATGTTCAAGCAATCAGTGAGTTCTCATATTACAACAATTATTACTGAAGCTGACAAATTATCTAATGTGATTAAAAAATATTTAAGTTCAGAAATTACTAGTTCACAACTATATCAATTAGTAATTAATATTCCTAAATATCAACATATTATTAGAGATAAAATAGCAAAATTAACTCAATTAATTTATGATCATCCTCCCAATCCTTTCGATAGTTATTTATTAGATCCAGAAGAAATTAGTATCATTAATAGTATTTGTAATTTGATTAAATATCAAGCCCGAACTTATCAATTTGAACATTTAATTGATTTTCATAAAAAACTATTATCTTATCCTAATTATATTGGTTATTTTAAACTCGATCGTCAACGTGCTTCTTTTACCATGAAAGTAGTTCCTTTAGAATTAAAATCATTAATGAATAATTTCTGGAAAAAGAATAATATCATCTTTTTAGCTAATTATTTAGAGCCAGAAAAATTTCCCATTAATTATAGTGATAATCTGGGTATAGATTTAGAGGATTTTACTTGTTTAAAATTTGCTCCTTCATCTAGGCATAAGTCTTTAAAAATATATTCTACCAAGAATCTTCCTCTACCGAATAGTCCTAATTTTTTATTACGAATTAATCAAGAACTTTTAGCTTTAATTGGAGCAATTAAAATTAATCATCGTCCCATTATTGTAATTACTGACGATCTTCCTTTGCAAGGACAAATAACCACTAGTCTAGCAGCTAATTTTGGTTCTAGAGTTAAGTTAAATAGTCAAATAATTAGTGATAATACTATTTTGGTTTGTGAGCTGGCATTTTGGTTAAATAATTACACAAAATTGCGATCGCCTCAATTATTAGTTATGCCAACTTTACCCATTCCCTCTTTAGAAAATCCTTTAATTTCAGCTCAAGTTACTTATTATAAAAATAGAAAAAAAGATTGGTTTCGTCTGTTTCTCTTACCTTATACTATTCAAATTATGCAACAAGCTAGTATTTCCATTCGTCAAAATGACGGTGTTTTAGCATTATTAGATAATCGGGTAAATTATCGTAGCTATGGCACGAAAATATTAGAATCTTTAGAGCCTTATGCTAAGATTAATTACCTTGATTTAGACTGGTTAAATTAATAGTTAATAATTAGAAATTATTATAAAATCGATCATTTTCCAACTGCTGTGGATTAGTGATAATATATTGAGCAATATAATTGTATGATCGATCGTTACGAATAATATGATCATAAAATCTTGATTGCCATGCAAATTCATATTCCAAACGATGGGAATGTTTGGTTACAGCAGATTTATAACTACCAATTATTAATGAAATGGTATTTTTTCCCTGATTTTGGAATCGTTTTTGTGCAATGGTTTTATTAATTGTATTGTTGGTGGTGGTAGATAGAGATAAGGCATACCTTATCTCTACGGGAAACATGATGGTAATTATGATTATTACCATCATTCAATAATAAAATTCCATGTACATGATTGGGCATCACCACAAAATCACCCAATTCTATATTTAGGGCATGATTTTTGATTTCATACCATAAAACACCTGCCAAAACACCGATGTGTGATAATTGCATTTTGCCATGAATTATTTCACCAAAATAATGGTGTTTATTTTTCGTGCAAATTGTAATAAAGTACGCACCATTATTGCTATAATCCCATGTTTGCAATCGTGCAGATGGTATTCGGTATTTATTTTTGAATTTTTTCATTCACTATCATTTTTTGGTTGTCGTGACCAAAACAGGTAAATGTTTTAGACTTAATCGCTCATCCTCTACATCGACACAAATAGTATCTCCAGCCTTAAAATCACTCTTGAGAATAGATTGAGCGATCGCAGTTTCTAAGTAACGTTGAATACTACGTTTTAATGGTCTAGCACCATAAACAGGATCATAACCTATATCCGCAAGGAAGTCTAAAGCTGTTTCGGATAGTTGTAAAGCCAGTTTTTGCTCTTTCAAACGAGCTTCTAAACGTTTGATTTGTATCTTGACAATATTGCGTAACTGGGATTTTGCTAAACTGTGGAAGATGATAATATCATCGATTCTGTTCAAAAATTCAGGACGAAACTTATCTCTCATCGCCTCGGTGACAAGACTACGCATTTGCTCATATTTAGAGTCATCCCCTGCTACATCAAGGATATATTGAGAACCGACATTACTGGTCATGATAATTATCGTATTAGTAAAATCAACTGTTCGTCCTTGAGAATCCGTTAAGCGTCCATCATCCAGAATTTGTAACATGACATTAAAAACATCGGGGTGAGCTTTCTCAATTTCATCGAAAAGTACCACAGAATAAGGACGACGACGAATAGCTTCGGTTAACTGTCCACCTTCCTCATAACCGATATATCCTGGAGGCGCACCCATTAAACGGGAGACAGTATGTTTTTCCATATATTCTGACATATCAATACGGACGATCGCATCTTCAGTATCAAATAAAATCGAAGCTAAGGCTTTACCTAACTCGGTTTTACCCACTCCAGTAGGGCCTAAAAAGATGAAACTGGCAGTAGGACGATCAGGATCTGCTAAACCAGCACGAGAACGCTGTATAGACTCAGCAACAGCGGTTACAGCTTCATCCTGACCGATGACTCGTTCGTGAAGTTGGTCTTCGAGATGTAATAATTTTTCCTTCTCCGATTCCACCAGTTTACTGATGGGAATACCCGACCATTTAGAGATGATTTCAGCGATATCAGACTCTTGGACTTCTTCTCTAAGTAAAGACTTACCAGTAGTTTGCTTTTCTTCTAAGATAGTCTCTTTTTCTTTGATTTGCTGCTGAATTGCACTTAATTTACCATAACGTAATTCGGCGGCTTTGTTATAGTCGTAATCTCTTTCAGCTTGTTGAATTTGCACATTGATTGTTTCAAGAGATTCTCGCAATTCACGAATTTGGTCGATGATTTCTTTTTCACCTTGCCATTGGGCGTTAAAAGTCGATTGTTGTTCTTTGAGGTTAGCTAATTCTTGTTCTAACTTACCCAACCTTTCTACAGAAGCAATATCACTTTCTTTTTTCAATGATAGCCTTTCCATCTCTAATTGCAAAATTTTGCGATCGACTTCATCTAATTCTTCAGGTTTAGAGGTGATTTCCATTTTCAATTTAGCTGCGGATTCATCGACTAAATCAATGGCTTTATCAGGCAAAAATCGATCGCTAATATAACGGTTGGAAAGCATTGCCGCCGCCACCAAAGCACTATCAGCAATTCTGACTCCGTGGTGGACTTCATAACGTTCTTTTAATCCTCTTAAAATAGAAATTGTATCAATAACATTAGGCTCACCAACATATACTGATTGGAAACGTCTTTCTAAGGCGGCGTCTTTCTCGATATGTTTACGATATTCATCTAAGGTTGTTGCCCCCAGACAGCGTAATTCTCCTCTGGCGAGCATAGGTTTGAGTAAATTTCCCGCATCCATTGCTCCTTGAGTCGCTCCAGCACCGACAACGGTATGTATTTCGTCGATAAACAGAATAATATTACCTTCAGATTCGGTAACTTCTTTTAAAACAGCTTTGAGTCTTTCTTCAAATTCTCCTCGATATTTTGCTCCAGCAATTAACGAACCCATGTCTAAGGAAATCAAAGTGCGATCGAGGAGAGATTCGGGTACATCTCGGTTTATAATACGTTGAGCTAAACCTTCGACAATGGCGGTTTTACCCACACCAGGTTCACCGATTAAGACAGGGTTATTTTTAGTACGACGGGAGAGAATTTGAATAGAACGACGAATTTCGTCATCTCTACCAATAACAGGATCTAGTTTACCAGATCTAGCTAATTGAGTTAAATCACGTCCATATTTTTCTAGTGATTCATATTTCCCTTCAGGATTTTGGTCGCTCACTTTTTGATTTCCTCTTATCTGTTTAATAATAGTTTTTAACTTACTTTCATTTAAGTCAAATTCTCGGCATAATTTTTTTCCTAAGCGATCGTCTTTACTGTAGGCTAAGATAATATGTTCGATCGAGATAAAGTCATCATCAAACTCTTGACGATATTTTTCGGCACGGTCTAAAAGAGTATCTAAACTACGACCCAAATAAATAGAGTCGCTCACCGTTTTAACTTGAGGTTGACTAGCGATAAAAGCTTTTACTCTATCTCTAATTTTAGAAACGCTGATATTAGCTTTATTAAAAATACTAGTAGCTAAACCCTGTTGTTCTAATAAAGCTTTAAGTAGATGTTCGCTTTCGATTTGTTGATGCTTATTTTCTTTGGCAATATCTGGAGTTTTAGTAATTGCCTCCCATGCTTTTTCTGTAAATTGTTGTGGATTAGTTGGTTGCATTTTACTTACTATAATATTAAGAACTTTGTACAGACAAGGTATGCCTTGTCTTTATCAGAACTCAGAACTAAAAATATCTTTTTACACCCTGTAAATTAGTGAATTAATTGTTTATATAGCAAAAAAAGATTTAACCAAAACAAATAAATTACTAAACAAATACCTATTCTTAAAAGCAAAATTTATTTAGTTAAAAAGATTTTAAAATTTTTATTAAACCTTAACTCAGGTAAAAAGATAAATTATTAATTGTTAATTATCTTTAATACTCATTTTGTTATCCCGAACCGAGGTTATCTACATTATAGTTTTTATAGTAGACTACCAATAAGGTGGAATACCCTACTAAAACTACGTTTAACACCAAAAAAATTACACTATATAGCGATTGTTAAGAGATTTTTTGTGATACAGGCATATTTCAACAAGATAAAAGGTTGTAAGAGTAAGTACCAGATATTTTGTTTTCGCCCCCTAAATCCCCAACTTTGAGAGATTTTCTGCTATTTTTTACCAGAATTGGGGCTAGGGGGAATTTTGAGTATTGTCAGTATAAGTCTTCTCTGTTACTATGCAGGATAGAAGCTCACACCACAATAATGATTAGTTAATTATTAATAGGGATAATTGAATTCATAACAAAGATTCATTTTATTTCCCGTTAGATAAATTAGAACTAAAAACTAATAACTTAAACCACAATTGAGGATTACTTTTAGTCAACCATTCCTCCTTTGATTCCAGCCAACCGGTAAACCAACTACTAAATAAAAGATTCTTAAAAGCATCCACCGTAAAAGCTTTATATGAACCAAGCCAACGGAATAAATCCTTACTACCTGCCATTTGGAAAATCCAAAATAATAAAGGAGGATTTTTCCTCGCCGCTTTCAAAGCTAGACGATTAAAAGTTAACCAATCAGTTTTATCTTTAATGAAAACATCTGCGGTATCAGGCTCATCGGCTAATAAACCAAAGAATGTATTCAACATCGAGTTTACTCTTGCTGGAGGCAAGGTTTGATGAGTTGGTACCATCATCCCTTTAGAGAACAACCATGTTACGGCAATATTACTTTGATATGCTTTTATTTTATTTAAAGAATCGGCATCTAATAAATTGTATTTTAAAGCCGTATCTAATAAGCTAGTTAAACGACCTAAATTACGCACCAACGAACCAAAACCTGTAAAGATTAAAGGAGACTGTAACGAAGCTGCATCGCCGATAGCAACCACTCTATCACTAGCAATTTTGCGATCGCTTTTATTTACGGTAAACTTACCTGGTATATAACCAAAAGTAGGTTTTTTCCACACCAACTCATCCATATCACAACGACGATATTCAGGAAGAATCGAGAAGAAATCTTCATACATCTCTAATAAAGAACCTGGATTGTCTTGATGTACCTGATGATAATGAAATAGGTAAACGGTTATCTCATCTCCTTCCCCAGGAAATAATTCCCAAATTAACTGTCTTCCTCTAGAGATATCACCATGGGAAAACAACACATCACCATAACGCTTATCCCACACTTCTGGTTTTAAACCTTCTAAAATAGCCCCCACAGTCGGACAAACACTATCAAAAGTCTTATCTCCAGCTATTTGCCATGCAATGGGAGAAGCTGTACCCATGGCATCGATAAGCAGTCTAGCAGTGACTTGTTTTTCTTCACTCGTCGGTAAATAACTAGTTTTAATAGTAACTAAATTTTGACCAACAGTAGCCTTTTCAAATTCAGTTTCATCCCAGATATCTCCATTATATTTATTGATTTTTTCACCACATAAAGTTAACAATTTACTGGTATCGATCGCAATATTTAAAACTGTAGGAGTATGTAAAATATTAGCTTTTAAATTAGGAGGATTATTAGCATCAAAAAACTTACTATAACCATCTAAATATTCTGTAGCAATTATAGATTCAAACTCTTCTTTGGTAAATAAATCTAAATCAATTAAAACCTGAAATTCATCACGAGAAATATTCCATTCTCGATTCATCCGACCAAACTTTAACCTTTCAATTAGCAATATTGAATAACCTAATTTTACCATTAAAGCAGCATGAATTGCACCTAAAGCACCACCGACATAGACTAAATCATAATCTGTCTTACCTGTGGTTTTGTCTGTAAATAAAACTTGTTTAGGAGCAGGATTGACCTTATTTTTAACACTTTCACGCCATTTTTTTTCCCACCAATAAACTCGATTCAAATCATATTCACCTTGAGGCATTTTGCGGAAAAATTTGACAGTTTCAGGATAATCAGATTCAAGGGCAGAAAAAATTGATTGATTACTCAAATCAATTTCTGGTGGTGCAGGATAATGAGGAGGAAATTCTTGCTTGACGGCTTCTTCTAATTTTGATTTTATTTTTGCTTCTGACATTACTTGTTTGTTTCCCCAACGGAACATCTTTAAGTAAGTGGTGCGTTGTAATGACCAGATAAAAATAGAGAGTTCGTGATTATCTGCTAATTCTAAGCGAATCCCATCTTCTGTGATAATTTTTTTTCCTTGAGAAGGTTGCCACTTAGTTTGCAACCATTGACAAATTTCTTGAGGATTAGGATTAGGTATTTCTAAATATAAGAGTTCTGAAACGTTCATTTATAAAAAAGATGACGGTAAGGATTAAATATAATTGTTAATCCATTATCTAATAAGCAGAGAGAATAAACAATAACTGATTTTTTGTTTGGTTATTTATTAATTTTTAAATTTACTCCTAAACCAGAAATATTTACTCACTGCCATTTTATCTTCTATCTCTATCTAAATCTGAGATAGCTTTTTCTCAATACCAAATCTCTTTTTTAGTTTATTGATATTTAACTTGTCTTTAAATATAAAAATAAATATAATTAAGAGTATAATTTCACCCTTTTTTTTGTAGAAAACTTAATTTACTGGATTTTATTATTATAAAAAAAATGTTTATTATAAGGATATTTTTGTAATAACTTATAGCAATTGCCATATAAATAATTGACCAGATTTGGAAGTTATAAATTAACAATATAATAAGAACTTGTTATCTATTATTTAGATGTAGAAATCGAGATTAACACGCCAACAAGTAAGATAATTGCACCCACCATAACTAAAACAGGAGGTATCTCCGAAAATAGCCACCATGCTAATAAACTAGAGATTAAAGGTTCTAAAAGAATTACCAAAGAAACAGTAGTGGGTGAAAAATGTCTCAGACACCAATTTAAACTAGTATGCCCAATTATTTGAGAGACGATCGCCATCAGGATAAGATAAAGATAAACAGAGATAGGATAGCCTAAATAACCATTTCCCAAAATTAAAGGCAAAGGAAACAACAACATTGCTGCTGTTATATAGGCAATGACAGCATATTGACTAATCGTTAACCCTTTTTCTTGAGCAACTTTTCCCAGAAGTATATATCCACTACCAAACAAAGCACCCAACAAAGCTAAAATAGAACCTAAAAGTGGATTACTACCAAAATGACTATTCCCTTGGGCAAAAGCAATTAAAATACTACCCAAGATCGCAATTATAATACCGACGATCGTCTTTTGAGATATTTTTTGCTTCAAAAACCACCATGATAATAAGGCAATCCAAAGGGGATTAGTGGTAACTAAACTAACCGAAGCCGCCACAGAAGTAAAATTCAAAGAGCTAATCCAAGTACAAAAATGGAAAGCCAGACAAATCCCTGCACCAAAAGCATAAACAACTCCCTTATTTCCTTTGGTGATTTCTCGCAAATTACCATAGGTAGGACTTAAAAGTATCGAACTGATAATTAAACGACTCGCAGCAATAAATAAACTAAAACCAATGGAGAGTGTAACAATTTCTTGTTGGCATAGACGAATTAAAATCGGTGCCATGGAAACCGAGAGAATTCCCACAGTAATAAAAATTCTTTTTTGCCAAAATAGAGTTATTTTCAAACTTAAAAATGATTTATTATTCATGATTAATTATGCACTTAGTATTTATCGGCGGTGGACATTCTCATGCGATTGCATTAAAAGAATGGGGTAAAAAGAAAGTAGCAAGTATAAAAGTAACATTAATTAGTAATGTCAAACAAGCCCCTTATTCAGGAATGTTACCAGGATTTATATTTACTCAAAGAAATCAAAGAAGTAACCTCGACACAAGTAATTACCGAATCAGGAAAAAAAATAAAATTGGGCAAAAAGCGATCGAACGTAATTTGCTCACACCCGAACAGTTAGCGATGATTAGTAAAGAAAATTTACTTGATTTAATTTTTGAACCCGGTTTTTCCACTGCGGCTTCAGTTACCGAAATTTCTGGACGTGGTGTTGGTTTAGATATTGTTCGTTCTCAATTACTTGCTCTTAAGGGTAATATCTCGGTGGATTCTGAACCTGGAATTGGTACAACTTTTATTCTTAGTTTACCTTTAACTTTGACGATCGATAAATTATTAGTATTATCGATTAACTCTAATTTTTATGCTATACCTTCGGATAATATTGCCGAGATTATCGTACCTGAAGATCAACAAATTAAAACCTCCGGAAATCAAAGATTTTTACATTATGAGCAAAAAATCATACCTATTTATTCATTGACAGATTTATTAGAATATCGTTGTTATTTATCTGAGCGTATTTCGACCACTCAAAGTATAGAAATTTTGCCAACTCCAGAAGACTGGGGTAATCCATTATTAGTCTTAAATGTAGGAAAAGAGTTATTTGCGATCGAAGTTGAACATCTAGTCAGTGAACAAGAATTGGTCATTAAACCTTTTGGTAAATCTTTAACCGCTCCTACTTACACTTATGGTTGTACCATCTTAGGAGACGGTACTTTAATTCCTGTAATCAATACTACTAGCTTATTGCTCAACTTCTTACAGGTGAATCAAAGCTCAACTTCAATTAATATTAGCCGTCCGACAAAAAGTACTAAAACGATTGACTCCGAATCTCAATTACCAAAAGTATTCCAAGCTGTAACATCTGTCTTGGTTGTTGATGATAGTGCCGCTATGAGAAGAACATTAGCTTTATCATTAGAAAAAGCAGGTTATCGAGTTGTTCAAGCCAAAGATGGAAAAGAAGCTTTAGAGCAATTACAACAACTCAATAATATTAGCTTGGTTATTTGTGATATTGAAATGCCTAATATGAATGGATTTGAGTTTTTAGGACAAAGAAGACGTTATCCAGAGTTTAGTAAAATTCCTGTGGCAATGTTGACATCCCGTAGTAATGATAAACACCGTAAATTGGCTACCCATTTGGGAGCTAATGCTTATTTCACTAAGCCTTATATTGAACAAAAATTCTGACAATCTATTCGTAATTTAATTGAACAAAAATCTCTTGCAGGTGTTTAGGGTATTTCTGAAAATAAAAATACCAGTTATTCAAGAAAAGTCTTCCAAGCTTGGGCAGGGCTGTTTTATTCTCTAATTTGTCGTGAAGACAAGGTATTCGGTGTTAGGTATTAGGTTTTGATTGTTTTTGATGAAAAATGCCCATCAAAATATCAAATTTTAATTATGTATTGAGATGTCGATCGCATTCTTAGCGGGGATTTTTCTATCCAACTATAGCAGAGAACGGATGGATTAGAACAGTGATAATTTTTGAAACTATTGCTGTGTCGAAATTTCAACCTTTGTCCTTTGCTATAATTTAAAAATTGATTCAGTTTAACACAACGTGCAGAAACTCTGAGTTTGTAATTCCCATACTGTTAAAGCACATTATAGGTGCGATCGCAATTGTAAATTACTTTTAACGAAAATCTTCAATATTTCATAAAATACTTCCCGTTAAAACTATTTTGTCTTTTTTTGTGAATGCTATTTTATACTAGATATCAGATAACATTTCACTCAAGAGATTGAATTATGACCTCTACAGAACACATCCTCAGTCTTTCTTTTCCTTTTTGGTCTAAATTAAAATCTTTATGCACGAACAAACAAAGTCAATTTATTACTTCGGTATATAAATTCATTACAGATAAGACTCATCAAATACCATATCCTCAGTCTTTACATGATAAATCATTATGTTTTCTTACCCATAAAGATCTAGTTGTTTTACTTGCCATATATAAATTAGAAGCAGAAAAATCAATTATTAAATTTATTGATTATTTACCAATAGATAGTGAACAAGCAATCAAAAAAAATCTTGATGAAAATAAAAAGATAGTTACGAACTCAAAAACTATTAAATTAGACGATAATAGTTATTTTCAAAACTGGGGTAATTTAGATGAATTTATCAACTTAAATTATCAATTTAAATCTAAACATTTAACTATAGAACAGCATGATTTTTGGTGTTATGTTCCCGAAATTGAGAAGAAGAATAATTATGAATTACTTTCCACTCAACAAGATCAAGTTTGACAGCATAATAGTTTACCAGTTATTGTCATGGGCGATCGAGGTACAGGAAAAAGTTCGACTGCCTTATATTCTGCTCTTAATCGAGGCCAAAATATTAATAGCAAAGGAACCCAGAAAATATTATATGTCACCGAAAGTAAATCTGTTGGCAAACAATTAAAAAAAATTAGTAATCCCTATAACAAATATAACAATATTGATTTTTTAACCTTTTTTAAACTTAGTAAAATAATCATTGATAAATATCCACTTATATTTACTAGTAAATTTTTATCTCAAAGACAAATTAATTTTTATAAATTTAGTGAACAATTTTTTCAACCAAAAAAAATATTTGTTATCAAAGCAGAATATTTATGGCAAGAAATAAAATTTATCATCAAAGGTTCTAGTAGAGCTATTAATAAAAAGAATAAATCAATTCTTTCTTTTGCTGAATATACAGCTTTAAAAAAACACAGTTTTTTTCCAGAAAATACAGTTTTTAAATTAGTATATAATTTTGCAGAACAATATCAAGAATGGTTAGAATCACAAAAATATTGGGATGAGTTAGATTTAACAAGGTATTTATTAAATCAACTACCTGATAACTATTTAGGAGAATATGAAGCTATTTATATTGACGGTATTGAACAATTTACCGAAAATCAAATTCGTTTATTATTCAAACTTTTAAAAGTTCAGTCTACAGAAGATTATCTACCGCAATTATTTCTAGTTGGGAACCAAGAAATTAGTTTATTTCAGAAAGATTATACTTGGAATGGTGTTAAAAAATTAATTATTGACTCTTATCATAAATCACCACAATGGCCACAAATTAGAACTTTAATGGAGCCAAAAGAATTTATTTATAGTTTTAATTATACAGATACTATTACTAAATTAAGCTCTACCATTGCCAATTTGATAGGAAAAAATTTACACCATTCATCTTGGCTTAAATCTCAACAAAAACCTTTAATTATTTCTGAAATTAGTGAAGAATTTTTAACCGATAAATTTTCTTGAAATCTCGATTGTGCCATTATTGTTTTTGATGATGAAGATAAAGACAAATTAAGTAATATCTTTTCTCAAGATAGTGAGCGAATTATTAACTTTTCTGATTTAGATGATTTAGAATTTGAACAAGTTTTAGTATGGCAATTATCAACCCATATTTATTCACAACAAAAAAGTAAAAATTTAACTGAACAAGAATTAGATTTTATTATCTATGATTCCATTTATAAATGTTCAATTGCTGGAAAAAAATCTATTTATTTTTATGATGATAGTACCGACAAAATTTGGAATGATTCAACCATCAACAGTTTAGTCGAAATTGGTTATCAAACTGAATTAGAATCTTTTTTCAACGAAGAATATGAAGAAGAAGAAATAATTTCTGTTACTGATTTATATTTATCTAAACATAGTCAAAAAGTATATCAAATAATTAATCAAATTTACGATCGCTATCACAAAACAGAAGGAAAAGAAAAAGTATCTGCCCTATTAGAAGAAGTCAAAGGTAACCATGGTAAAGCAGGAGATATCTGGAATAAATTAGAAATATTTGACGAAGCCATTAACTCTTGGAATGAAGTTGATAAAAAATTATGGTTAGCAAAATGGTCAACTTTAAACGAAGATGAATGGCAAAAAAGAGGTAACTATTTTGAAGCGGAAAAAGATTATAATTTAGCTAAATTTTGTTTTGAAAAAGCCAATTATTTTGAAGGTAAATTAAGATGCCTAGAACAAGATAATCAATGGAAATTAGCGGCAGATGAATGTCAACAAAAAAAATTAATTTCTCAAGCAGATAAATACTATCAATTAGCAGATAAATACTATCGACAACACAACCAAATTCCCCTTGCTGTCAAAATGTGGACTAAATTAAATCAATTCGATAAAGTTGCTTTAATTTGGCAGGAATTAGAACAATGGGAAAAAGCAGGCAACTGTTGGCAAAAATTTGGCGATATGCAAAAAGCCGCCTTCTGTTGGCAGAAAGCTGAAAAATTGGCAGAAGCTCAAAAATGCTGGGAAGAATTAGGTAACTGGGCAGAATTAGCCGTTTCCTATGAAACCCAAGAGAAATGGCAAAAAGCTGCCCAAACTTGGTTAAAAGTAATTGATCAAGAAAAAGCCGCTATTTGTTTTGAAAAAGCGAATCTATGGCATGAAGCCCAACAAATTTGGTCAGAATTGGGATATTGGGGTTTTGTCGCTATTTGTTTACAACATCAAGAAAAATGGATAGAAGCCGCAGAAGCATGGCATAAGACTAATCCCTATGAATTACAAGCACTATGTTATGAAAAATGTGGACAATGGGCTAAAGCCGAAAAATGTTGGTTAGAAGCCAAAAATTGGACGAGAATTATTCTTGCTTGTGAAAAACAAGGTAAATGGTTAGAAGCGGCAGAAAGTTGGGAAAACTTGGGAGAATGGCAAAAAGCAGGTAAAGCATGGCAAGAAATTAATCAAACGGAGAAAGCCGCCCTTTGTTATGAAGAAGGACAACATTGGAAAAAAGCGGAAAAATGTTGGCGAGATTTACACCGAAGCGATCGACTTGCAGGTACACTAGAAAAACAAGAACAATGGGAAGCATCTGCCATTATTTGGCAAGAATTAGCACAATGGTTGAATGCAGGTAAGGCATGGCAAAAAGCTCAAGAAATAGAAAAAGCAGCTCTTTGTTATGAAAAAGGTAAATATTGGCGAGAAGCAGAAGAATGTTGGCGACAATTAGATAATTGGGAAAAAGTTAAAAATGCCTGCAAACAACAAGGGCAATGGCAAAAAGCTGCCTATGATTGGTTAGAAAGCAATCAAATAGAAAAGGCAGCCCTGTGTTATGAAAAATGTCAAGATTGGGAAAAAGCCGCTTACTATTGGCAAAAATGTGGTAGCTGGGAAAAATTGGCTTACGCTTGCCAGCAAATTAAACAATGGGAAAAAGCTGCTTCTGCTTATTTAAAAATTGATCAAGTTGAAAGAGCAGGCTTATGTTATCAAAAAGCCGAAAATTGGTCTAAAGCCGAAGATTGTTGGCGTAAATTATACAAATGGGACAAATTAGCCATGGTTTGCGAATACCAACGTAAATGGTCTCAAGCTGGTAAAGCATGGTTAGTCATCAATGAAATGGAAAAAGCAGCTCTGTGTTATGAAAAATGTGAAAATTGGTCTAAAGCTGAAGAATGTTGGCGTAAGTTAAATAACTGGGAAAAACTGGCCATGGTATGCGAAAAGCAAAGTCAATGGGAAGAGTCAGCTCAGTTATGGTATTTCATGGAAAAATGGGAAAAAGCAGCAGAGGCTTGTTTACAAATGGATGATATTAAAACAGCAATTAAATATTAAGAAAAAGGAGGTTATCATCAAAAAGCCCAACAGTTAAAGATTGACAACTATATTTGATAATTAATAATTAATATTTAATATTTAATTGTCCATTAAGTACTTTTTCTGTTTTTCACTTGTCTCCAAATAAATTGGCTAATTAATTTATAAATACTGAGGTAGAATAATTGAGAATCAATAGACTCAAATACTTTGTCCTTATATATCAAAATCAGGTTAATAAAATAACTGATTACTTATAAATGATGGATCAATGAGACGATACAAAGGTAGGATAAAATCTTGAATCAAGAGTTACAAAAGCAAAGAAAATTCGTGAATAATAATAACCCAACACCACAGAAACTCTCTCCCATTAGTGAATTTTTTTGGGCATTAATCGGTTTGATGGTAACTATCTTTGGTACTTTTGTCGAAGTTTTTTTCTATTTACCCACTGATAATAATAATTTGACTTCTTTACAATCTTCTTCTTTAGGTATTACTTATCAATTGGCAGGGGTTTTTATCACGGGCTTGTTAGGAGGAAAAAATGCAGCTATTTATGCTCAAGTAGCTTATGTTGTCTTGGGGTTATTTAAATTACCAGTTTTTTATCAAGGTGGAACTTTAGACTATCTTTATTATCCTAGTTTTGGCTATATATTAGGATTTATTCCCGGAGCATGGTTATGTGGATACTTAGTATTACCTGGTAAACGACGTTTAGAATTATTCGTTGTCAGTGCTTTTTTCGGTTTATTGGTAATTCATCTTTGTGGCATTCTCTATTTGACTGTCTATTCTTTTTTAGCTCCTGTACTTGGTAATGCTTTAAGTTCTTCTTATTTATGGGATGCTATTAGTTTATATTCTATTACTCCTTTCTTTGCTCAAATTGCTTTGATTTGCACTGTTTCGGTAATAGCTTTTATCATACGTTTGATTTTGATGTACTAAAAGAGAATATCAGATGAATAATTAATTATTAATAAAGGTTTTTTGCTCCCATCCGAATTCAGGTTAATTAGTCTCTGCTGAATAAACATGAAACCTTTACAAATAATGCTTAACAGCTAAAATTTACCTCGAAAAATATCAAAAATAACCCCAAATTCCCATTGTCAATTGTTAGTTTTTCTCTTTAGAAAAATCATCAACTAAATCAAAAAAATCTTTTACTGTTGGTATTTGTAAACGATCTTTCGTCGTGATTAAAATAACTTCTCTGGTTAATTTGTAAGTGGTCAAGTCGTTATATTCCATGATAATAGGAACAGTTGCTAAAGTAGAATCGGATTTTGATTCTAATAATGCGGATTCAGGAAGAAGGGCTATAAAGTTTCCCTGTCGAATTACTCCACGAAAAGCATCTAAGGTATTTAATTCCATCGCTACATCCATCTCATATCCATGATTAGTAAAGACTTCTTGTACCATTCTTTGCATACCATAGCCGTCTTTAAAAATAATTTGACTATAAGGTGCTAAATAACCAATTATGGCACTTTCTTTTTTTGCTAAGGGATGATCATGGGAAACTAGTACTTGAATTTGTTCATGATATAGATGTTTAATAACCATATCTGAGGTTGACGTAAGATAGCGATTGTTCATCACCACTGCTATGTCTACTAATCCATCTCTTAATACCTTTATAGCTCGATCGCTACCTAATGCGGTAACTCTTAATTGAACTTGAGGACGAATTTGACAAAACTTTTGTAAAATAGGCGGTAGAAAATAAGCACAAACCGAATGTATACCAGCGACACAGAGTTCAGATTGTTCTCCTTCTAACAAATGTTCAATTTTATCTTCTATCTTTTCCCATTCTTGACAGATACGTTTAGCATGAGGCAACAATTTTTCTCCCGCAACCGTTAACTTTGCCTTGGCTTGACGATGAAATAAACTAGTTTTCAAGTGACTTTCTAAATTTTGCACTTGCCGACTGATAGTTGACTGAGCAACATCACATAGTTTAGCAGCCCCTCCAAAGCTTCCTGTCTCACTAACTGCTACAAAAGCTTGTATTTGCTCAATTCTCATACATTTTTCAGTACTATTATTTATTTTCTCATTCTTCTTCTCCCTGTCTCACCGTAGCGATTCTAGGTTCAAATGATCTGTAACAATTACTACATTAAGATTAGAATTGTTCGAGATGGATTTTTAATCTAGCTAATAATTCTTGGTTGTTATAAGGTTTCGTAATATAATCCACTGCACCTAAATTAAATGCTTGTACCATGTCTTCTTTTTCATCACTGGCAGTAAGAAAAATCACGGGAACTTCTTTAAAATGGGAATTCAATTTCAAATTTCTATATAATTCTAAGCCATTCATTTTTGGCATCATTAAATCTAATAAAATCAAATCAGCCTTATGAAGATTATTTTCAAACCAAGGTATTACTTCTTCGCTATTGGCTAAAATTTCGCTTCTATATCCTTCTTTTTGTAACAATTTTTTTAGTAAAATACGATTTATGGAGTTATCATCAACTGCAAAAATGAAAAAGTCTTGCGGATTATAATTTTTCATGAAATTTAGAGAATTTACTCTAATACATAAAATACTTCACAATACAACCAAACTAACAGAACCAATATTATGTATTTAAGTATTAAACTTATTAATAGTATCACAGTATGATTGTAAGCTAAAACATTTTATCGGTGTTCCTTGAGAAGACCCACGGCTATGCCCATGGGATGAATCACGGTCAGGGTT
>JAAHTG010000809.1_pt1 | contig 24878 bp, 23 predicted proteins | sample 6116081 | NCBI WGS metagenome assembly JAAHTG01 (sample SAMN13939989, study PRJNA603662) | sponge metagenome | isolation source: marine sponge | host: Mycale hentscheli | place: New Zealand | collected 2005 | reverse complement strand
CACTAAGCATTGATTGACCTGCTACACCTATAGTACCACTTGTTCCTGATGAACCTGATGAACCTGATGTTGCACTATCTCCTGAAGAACCTACTGTTCCTGTTTCACCTGATGTACCTGAAGTACCTGTTGAACCAGAAGTACTAGAATCACCTGATGTGCCTGCTGTTCCTGTTTCGCCACTTGTACCTGCTGTTCCTGTTGAACCTGATGTTCCATTTTCTCCACTTGTACCACTTGAACCTGTATCACCTGATGTGCCTGCTGTTCCTGTTGAACCTGATGTGCCAGAATCACCTGATGTGCCTGCTGTTCCTGTATCACCTGAAGAACCTACTGTTCCTGTTGTTCCTGAAGTTCTACTTTCTCCACTTGTACCACTTGAGCCTGTATCACCTGATGTACCTGCTGTTCCGGTTGAACCTGATGTACCGTTTTCTCCACTTGTACCATTTGAACCCGTAGCTCCTGAAGAACCTACTGTTCCTGTTGTTCCTGAAGTTGCATTTTCTCCACTTGTACCATTTGAACCTGTATCACCTGATGTACCTGCTGTTCCACTTGTACCTGAAGTACCAGATAAACCGGCTGTACCATTAGTACCAGCTATACCACTAGTACCACTAGATATTTCAACATATCCTATTTTTCCTGACCCTGTAGCATATGTTAATAAAAATGGAAAATCTTGAATTGGAGCTGATTCAATACTAAACTCATCATTTACTCCACTTATATCAAAAGTACTACTACCTGTAACTGCAAACCCTCCACCTCCAGCACCTGAACCTGTAATTTGAGCTGATCCTGTAAATGGGAATCCTTGCCCACTTCCTCCAGATAAATTATCTGCTAATGTAGGACCTACATATTGGTATATTGATATTGAACATGTATCTCCTGTGTTTGGGGCATCACTTTGGTTTACGAATTGTAAAACACCTGTTTTATAATCAAATTGATAAAAATCTGCATCTTGTTCAGTGCCATTTACTCTAACAGTAACATTATAACCTGGGGTACCATTTCCTGCGGGTACATTATCTTCAGTATTTTTAAATGTTAATTGAGAATCCGAGTATTTAGGAGAAATAAAATCTGATTGTTGCCCTGATTGAATTATTTGAGGTGTAACTGGGATACTTGGATCATGTCCTGATGCAGAGATAAAGAAATATACTTCTGTTTTAGACCCATTAACTACTGATGATGGGGTTAATTCAAATCCAAAATAATATTTTACTATGTCTACACTTGCAGATTGTAAAGTAAATTCATTTTGCCCACTACCAGAATAAGGTAAATTGTTTGAAGGAACAAAATTTTCTCTAATGTAAACGTCTCCAGCATTAATGTCAATAGTTCTAGTAAATGCTTCTTGAGCATCAGTACTTTGCTCCATAGTATATCTCTTACTTTGGAGTAACCTATTTGACTTTTTAATTTTATCTAATGCCATTTTTTATTATATTCTTTTACGCAATCGTTATGTCAAAATTATCTATAGGAACAGGATCACCTTTATATCTTATTATAACTATAAAATCTTGTGTGAATTGATCCAAAGTCATACCATTTCCATTTAAAAGAGGAAATCTATATTCTGTACTAGCTCCACTTCCATTTATTGTACCTGTTTTACAAGCATACAAATCTATAGGATCACTAAAAGGATTTGTGGAATTATTATTAGTTATACCTATTTGTAAAGCATCCCCAACTGTAGTTGCAGGATCATAGATTCTAGGATTACTATAAACATTTGCACCTGATGATGAAAATAAAAATGCTACAGAAATACCATCAGAGGTACTATCCCAAGTATTTAAAGCTGCACCAAAACTTGCAGTTACATTACTTGCTCCTGAGTTCAAATTTCGTTGAAATGCTCTTGCATAATATTGATAAGTATTAGCGCTTGGGTTTGCGGGTGACCAATAACCATAAGTACCCCCAGGTGTTACTAAATATCCTGGTTTTATTTGTAATTCTAAAGGTTGTTGAATATATTCTGAATATACTCCTGTTGCTAATTTTGTTCCATTAGCATATGATCCTGTTAATAAATCATCATCAATCATTATTCTATAATCCTCTCCTGTAAAATTTTCAGGGAAATTAGTAGTTCCTTGTAAATTTCCTCCATCATATCCTTGAGCTCTACCATAATAACCCATAGAACCTGATAATATATTTTGTCCATATGTGCCTGGGTCATAATAAGCATAAGTATTAGTAAATACTGTAGATAAAGTTCCATTAAATTCTCTACCTTTTGTTGTTGTGATAAATGTTTCTGTGCCTAATCCTATTTGATTAATATTTTCGGCACCACTAGACCCAGCATTAAATGCTAAACTTGCTGATAAATAAACAACATCTGTTTGGGATGGTACAGTACCAATAGTTCTTACAACACCCCCAGAAGAGTATATAAAATTAGCTGTTTGAACAGTACCTCCATTTGTACTTCCATTTCTAGTTCCACCCGTTGGGTTAGATGGGGTGACTAAAGAATCTGTTTCTGTAATTGAAGCAAATACAGGTTGAGCTGAGAATAAAGGATTAAAATATCCATCAAGATGAACTCCTTCTTCAAAATTTGAGGTTAATAATAAAGGAGCACCTGAAAGGGATCTTGAAGTTACTGATACAGATGAACTTTGTTTTGAACTAAAAGTAAGTGTTTGAGAAAAATCATTTGTTTCTACACTTGACCAAAATATTTCTGTATCTTGATCATAAAAAGTTGAGTAGTTTGATGATCCTGATTGTATTCCTATTGATGAAGATAATCTATACCAACCTGTTGCTTCTTTTGTTGTAAAATTTATACCCCCATTATATAAATTATTTTGAAATATTGTTGTAAATTTACCATCTTGGTATTTTATAGGTAATCCTCCTACAGTAGGTATAGCACCTATAGTTTGACCAGCACTTGTATTAAAAGGTGGTGGGGTTTTAATAAGAGTATATTGTTGTTCATCTAATGATGTTAGGGTTTTTGCTGAATTATCAGCAAATATTCTTCTTAAAGATCCTGATACTGTAAATGAAGAACTAAGTAATCCTAAATTAAATAGTTGAAATGATGGGTCATTTGATGATGAAGGTCCTACTGTAGGTCCTGATGCTAATGATGAATATTTTATATTATAATTTGAATTATTATATATAGGTGAAATCCCTTGAAATATAGATTGTCCTGCTACAGCCCATCCTTTTCCTTGTAAATAAGTAACTGTTGGATCTGTTGCTGAGAGAGGTACATAACCTGTAGGTCCTCCACTAGATCCATTTGAGGCTATTGTTTCAGATGTGCCTGAAAAAGAACGGGGATTTGGTGAAGTGTCTGGTGATGACTCACTTAATTGTGTGGCAATAAATCTTAAAATTTCAGCTGTGTCTGTATTTTGATCATAATTATTAAATACAGATCCATCTAAATCTGTTTTCCATGCTTTTGAAGTAGGATAACCTACATTATCGGTGTAATGCCATATAGATTGGCTAAACATCATTCCATACTTAGCTACACCACCTCCACTACCATCGTTGTTTGGATTTTGTGTTACGCCTATAGCAGTATAATTTGATTCTTGATAAGTACTTGCTGTGACTTGTAAAGAAGAAGTAGCTTGATAAAGATCAGTACCTCCAATTAACTCAAAAATTCCAGTGCCACCGCCGCCGCCGCCTCCACCTTGAACATTAATATCAACTTGATTATTACCAGCACTTGTAACACTAGCTATACCACTTCCTAAAAAGTTTAAAGTTTGAACACCGTTTTTTATTAAAGTACTCCCACTTTCAACTGTAATTCCTGTAAATCCTGGGACATTATTTAAATCTATACTATGGGTTACACTACTACTTGCAAAAAAGAATTGTAGATCAGTACCAGACAAAGAACTAGAATAGTAGAGGGACTGAAAATTGCCATCTACTTCTGCGAACGTTAACTCGGAACCTTTGTTCTGTCTTAATATTATACCCATCTAATTTTATTTATAAATATTATAAAAACAAGTACTATTGTTCAGAGTCTGTAAATTCTGTAAAATCGTTATTAGTTTGAATACCAAAACGGGGATCATTAGGTTGATTTAAATCTTCTATACTTTGTACTGTTTCCATATTAAATATAATTTGTGTGGGTGTATTAAATTTCTTTAAAGCTGTTAGTTGTTTTTGAACGGTATCAGGTACTAAGTACCCATATAATTTTAATGAAAAAGTTGCTTTAACTGACCTTTCTCCTTTTTGTTCTACCTGTACTGGGGTTGCATAATTATCAATTGTTGCTCTAAATTGATATCTTTCAGGATTACCCCAATATGAATCAGAAGCATAATTAATTGCTTCTACAATTTTGTTTAGTTGTTCTATATAATAAGTTGCAATTATAAAATCATAAGTAATATTTACATAATCTGGTACTACAACTGCATAGTTTGTTTTTATTGGTTTTTTATTGTTTAATATTGCAAAGTTATCATAAGCATTTTTAACACTATACTTTTTTTGAAAAATACTTACATTGTGAGGATTATTAGCATCTAATTTATTAGCTATATTTCTTACTTTTTCAATATTACTACGTTTAAAAGTAATTAAAGGTAACATAATTTTACCTTTTTTATCTCTGTAATACCCATCTTTTTGGACTTGTTTCCATCTTTCAGGAGAACCATATATAAAGGGAACTTGTTGAACTGCTCCATTTTGTATTACTGTAGGTTTAATAACTTCCTCCATATAATAAGCAATAGCTTCATCTATATCTTTAATACCTAATGAAAAAGGTTTAGTATTATCGTCTCTAAATGATACTTGATTACCTCTATTAGGGACATTAGCATTATTAGGATTACCAGTATCAGAAAAACCTGGTGATCCTGCTGGTGGATTATAAGGTTCAATTTGAGAATTTAATATTTCCCTTTGAGTTTTAGGTCTTGGTATTTTTCCTTGGTTAGCCATTTAATGAGGGGTTATTATTATTTCCAGTATATAATCTTTCTTGTGTTATTCCAACCTTATCTGCTGGGACATAGTGGGTTTCACATATTATGGATACTGAAGTTCCAAATTGATCTAACCCTGGGTTTTGTATTTGAGGATCATTTGGGTAGTCTGGGTTTTTCCCCATAAAGTATTGGTTTGCGTTTACATTATCTACTTCATAATAACCTTCTTGATACATAATAATATCCCCTACTTCAGGGACTAAATCAGCTCCATATTGATAATTTGTTGGAGCAAAATCTAAATTAAACTCTTCCATTTTACCTAATAAATCATCTCTTAAAAACTTAAAAGTAGCACCCCATGTAAAATCTGTTCCTAATTCTGTTTCAGGAAATTCTTCATTTGATCTTTCAATAAGACAATTTAATAAAACAGGTCCCATATAAAATTTATCTTCAGCTGCTTCTCCATATATATTTACTTTAGTTTCCTCTAATTTAAATTTATAAAAAGAACATTGTTGGGTAATGACATCAGCCATTAACTCTCTATTTAAATGTCTAAATAGACTTATATCTCTTGCTCCTCCAAATAGTGCCATATTATCCTATATAAATTGGGAATGGTACTTTACCTAATTCTTTTTCTAAAAAGTCACCTTCCATTGCTCTTCTTTCTAATAATTTTTCTCTTGACATTTCACCTAAATAGGCTCTTAATCTATCAATTAATCTTTCTTTTTCACCAGTAGCAGCTGTTATTAAATCATTAGCATTTAAAGTAACATTATCTCCAGGTATAGGAACTACTTGATATTTACCTCTTACATAACCTAACATTTCTTTACATAAAGCTAAAGCATATTCAAATATCCAGCTTCTGCCTACAGAATTAATATTATCATAATCTGGGTTATCATAAGGAACATCATATATGTTGGAAATAGTGCTGCTCCCACCAACTACAAATGAGGCACTTGAACGCTCTGAGTCAAGTATGTATTCAAAATACATAGCTGTAGGCTCTTTACCATCTGGTATAGGAAAAATTCTTAAAACATTATTATGCATTTCAAATGAATAGTTAGATCTTCTAATTGTATCATTAAATTCAATTTGTTGGATTACTTGTAAATCATAATTAATAGGCATTAATAAAAAATCAACCCCAGCTGGTGAGTAATTTCCCCACCCAAAAGTATCCATCATATTCATAGTACCCATTCCAGATCCTATATAAGGGTCAAAAAATCTTAAAATTGCAGGAGGGGCTTCATAAAATACTCTCATAATTTCAATATCATGACCTTTATAATGGGGAATATTTTCTTCAGCCCATTTTTCTAAATCATAATCTTGAACACTACCTGTTAATTTAATTTCACCCGTATGCCATGGAACATTTCCCCCAGTTCCAGCTTCAACTCCATATTGTTCTGATATCTGAATTATTCTTCCTAAATTAGGTACTACTACAGTATTTTCAATGTCCATAGTAGATGAATCTGCTCCTTCAAGAGTTAAATAATTATCTCTAATTTTAAACCCATATAATTCATTAGCATAAACTGTTACTGCTTCTTCTAAAGCAGCATAAAAGTTTAAGTTTTGTAATTCAATATCAACTATAGGATAGCCTAATCTTCGAGCTGCAAAAATTGCAAATTTATCTGCATCTATTTGAAACTCTACATTATTATCATAAAACCCAAAAGGTGTATCTCCTGGGTGGAATGAACTAGATCCGGGCCAAATTGGTATGTTTGCCATATTATTTTTTTTATGCGTTATCTGAGTTAACTACTACATATTCAACATCCATGCTTTCACTAATAGCATATACTGAAACAAATTCTATATCTTGACCAAAAAATCCATTAAAGTGGCTTCCTGTTACTTGAGGGCCTGAAAACATAAGTGAAGAGGTTGGTAATAAATCCATAGTCCAATAACTTCTTGCTCCGTTTTCTGTAAAATCACTTAATGTTAAAGTAAATACTGCATCTGTTGAATTTCCTATTTCAGCACCGTTTACAGTTATAGTTTCACCTACTTCATATCCACTACCACCTGCTGCTATTTTTGCTTGAAATATATTTGTAGTTATATTATTACTATTTAAAACCTCCATAACTGCTTGTGTTGAATTATCTACATCATCAGTTGTAAGTTCATGAGTATAATCTGAAGTTACATTTCCAAACCCAACATTTATTAATTGAGCTTGTGAAATTGTAATTACTTGACCTTGTTGGTATCCTGTTCCTATATTTACTGGGGTTACTGTTGAAATTATTCCCCCAACTGATCTTACATTAACTGTACCTCCCTGACCTGTAGTTGTATAAACTGCTATTTCTCTTGTTATGTCATTTGTTACATTAGGAGTTAAACCATTATTAACAAAAGCTTGAGTAGTTACTAATTGTCCTGTTCCTAAATCTCCACCTGCAATTCTTAATGAGTCTCCTACTACATATCCCCTTCCTGGGTTTAATACCGTTACAGTTGATAAAGTTGGTCTAGATGGGTCGGCTCCTGTAACTACTGCTTGAGCTGTTGCTCCAGTACCACTACCTCCTATTAAATTTACATTATAAGTCCCAGTAGCACAATCATCAGGTGCCAACTGTAGTCCCAAACTTTGACTCATTATTAAAGATGAAGAAACTACTACATCTAATGTTATTCCACTACCACTAACACTTGCTGTAGTTGGTACACCTGGGTATAAACCGATTACACCTCCAACTCCACCGCTTGTATAAGATGAAGTTAAATCTGTACCTATAACACCTATCCCATCTGGTGATTTCGAAGAAGTAAATGTAACTGCTAAATTAGCTGTTGTATCTAAATTACTAATTCTAGCATATTTCATACTACTAGAAGGAAAAGTACCAGCTGATGGGTTAACTCCATTTACATTAAATAAATCTATTGAAGTTGTTGCAGGAACGGTAACAATTCTCCTATCTACATTAGTTATATTTCCAAGTGAAAAGAGTGTTTCATTTAAGGTTTTTATGCCCTTAACAACATGGTCTTCTTTAATTTTAATTTGGAAAGAAGTTGGAGTAATAATTGATGCCATAATGTTTTTGTTATAAATATATAAAAAAAAGGGCTCAATTTAAGAGCCCTCTTTAACTTTATAATTTATCGTTTAGATCTTCCACTTGAACCTGATGTACTCTTAATAATTCCTCTACTTTCAGCTTCTTCATATATATTAATTAAATCATCAACAATTGGATCTCTATGATTTTGCATTAAAGTAATACTACCCATATTTTTTACTTTTCGTGAAGCTGCATATAAAAATCTAAAACCAGAATCAGCTTTACTTTTTAAGTCTACTTGATGATCATCCCCACATATAACCATTTTGGATCTTAAACCTATGCGTGTTGAAATCATTTCCATTTGCTCATGAGTAACATTTTGAGCTTCATCAACAATAATACAACTATCTAAAAAAGTTCTACCTCTCATAAACGCTAAAGGTACTATTTCAATTTTACCATCTTCAATTAATTTTTCAACTTTAACTTTATCATAAAGAGAATACATATTTTGATAAATAGGTTGTATCCAAGGATCCATTTTTTCTCTTAAATCCCCAGGTAAAAAACCTATTTCTTCTTTTGATACTGTAGGACGTGTTATAATTATTTTAGAATAATGGCGTCTTAATAATCCATCTAGAGCTATATTACAAGCTAACAAAGTCTTTCCTGATCCTGCTCTACCGGCTAATAATGTTAAAGTATTGTCTAATATTTTAGCTTTAGCTTCTTTTTGTTCTTCATTTAGTTGGATTTTAAATTTAATTGGATTTTTCACTACTCTTTTTTTTCTGAAGACCTCATCTTCGTGATGGTTGGAAGTCATTACCTTTTTCTTTTATTTTGATTAATTTATCAAGACCAGCATTTACATGCATTGTATTATCTAGAAGGGTCTCAAATTCATATCTAGAATCAAGGGGTAGAACTAAATCTACTTGTGAACCCCATCTAATTAAGCTGAATCTTTCATTTTGAGCACAAAGATCACCCTGTTGTTTAAAAGGGGCTATAACGTTTACATCTTCATCTGCTATTTGTATTATATGATATGTGTAATCTAAAGAAGGCACATATACTTGGTTAAACATTCTTTCATTATATTTTAAATAAGCCATATTATTAGGATTAATTACTTTATTCAAAATATCCTTTTCTACGGCTAACATAGGTTTGTTAGTTGACTCAATAGGTTCTAATCTTTTGTATTTTAATACACCCCCATATGGAATTCTATTAATATGTACATCATAAAATGACATAAATATCCCAACTACTAATGAGGGTTTATTATAATCACTATCACCCATTACATCCTGGAGAGTATAATCTATACCCTTTATTTCTAAAACTTGCTCACCAGGTCGAACTACTTTTTGATATAAAATAGTTCCATCAGCTGGGCTATAGAAATGTTTATGGTCTATGAATGTTGGTCTTAATGGATCTCTAAAGAAAAAACTATTACTTAATTCACCAACAGACATTTTTGATAATTCAGCTACTTCTCCATTTAGCCAATCTTCTAATTTTTCAGCCATTAAAGAAGTGATTTAAAGTGATCAACTCTATTTAAATGCATCACCATGCAACTTAACATAGCTCCAGATTTCATATATTCAGATAAATTAAATATAACAGGTTCCATCCCTTCATCAGAACATATTTTTTCTAATGATTCAATCTTGTGTTTTTCACCATCATAAAACTCATCTGATTTTTTTAATTCTGAAATATTTGAGGCGCATAATATCATATTTCCTAACCTAACGGAATTAGCCATTCCATAAGTAGAATCGTCAGCATTTATATCTATTATATTTGTATATTTGCTTATTTGCGCTAACTCTGTTTTATCATATAATTCAGTACAAACCATAGTTGACCGCGTATTTAACGGAAAAATACTGCAATCTAAGTGGTACATATATTCATCAACCATTTTAACTTTGATTACTTTCATATCAAAATTTTCTTCCATCCAATGGTAAGTTTTAATATCTGATCTTATGTCGTATCCTCCAATATAAACATTATCTTTTAAATATTTTATATCTGCTTCTCCTTCCCATTTATGGGGAGAAATGTGAGTTTTATAACCCATTTGATTAAAGAATTTTTTACCAACATATTCTTCACCCTGTCTTGGAGGTGAAGTATAATTTGATAATAAAATATGATTATCATCTTTAATATGAGGTAATTGTAATCCTAAATTAGCAACATATATTAAATCTTGAAAATTACCTTCTGCAGGTAGTAAATGTACTAATGATTGACCAGCCATAAAATTATACAAATCCATAAATTGTTTGTATGCCTTAGGTCTATTTATAGCTAACTCTTTATCAGACATTTCTTTCATCCAAACATTATTTGGATCTTTTGTTGAGAAAGTATGGGGAAAATTCATTACATAACTTTGAATCGGTAACTGTGAAGGGGTTTCTTTCATTTTAAAAACTATTTTAATTAATATTCGAGTATAAATATACTAACTACTAACTAGGTATACACTAATAATAAAAAAAGCCCCGCTAATGCGGGGCTTCTTAATTATTACTATTTAAAATCTATCGATTAAAGAGTATTTAAACCTTCAACATAAATCTTACCATAGAATTCTGGTCTTACGACTTTCTTAGCGTAACGAGTTAATAGACCTTTTCTTGGTGTGAAAGTGTCTGGATCGTATACTAATGGAGTCATGATTAACGGAATATATGGAGCAAATACTGCACCAGCTTCTAAGAACTGACCACCTCTAAAGCCCATTAAAATGGTATTTTCAGTCATGTATGGGTTCTTATAAACATTATATCTAGAGTTAATAGTACCAGCTTTCTGTACACCAAAAGCATACGTCATTTTAGCAGCATCACCATCAGAAGTACTAGCAAATCCTGGGATGGATTCGATAATTGTAGCTACTGTAGGAGAACATACTAAGAAATTAGCACCACCTCTAAGAGTTTTCTGGTGAATAATGTTACTTAACTTTTGGATTTTAGTTCCTAAAGTTTGGAACCATTGTCCTTGTGAGTTATAGAATCCTAAATCAGAATCTAAAACACCCGCAGTGTTAAGAGATAAGTTATTCTGTGCAGACCAAACTTCAGTACCAGCTGCTGCTGATTCGATTAACATATCAAGAATTTCTAAGTCAATTTCTAATGAAATGTACTCACTCATAATTGAAGTTAATTCAGCTTCAGCATCTAGAGAATGGTAAGCGTTTAAATCTTGAGCGAACTCAGGAGTCCAAACTGCTTTTAATTTTCTAGTTTTAGCAACGATAGCTTCAGATTGCATCTGAACATTAATTTGAGGAATTGTGATTGGGTTATTATTACCGTTTAGGTTTGTATTACCTTCTTCAAAATCACCTCTTTCATTATCTAATGTTTGTAATAGATATTTACCAACTATTGGCTTAGCAGCACCACCTAATGTAGCAACTACACCACTACCTACAACAAAGAAAATTTGATCAACACCAGCAGATTGAGTTACTTTTGTAAACTGTGGGTATTGAGCAGCAGTTCCATCTGTTGGAAGTACAGCAGCAGAAGCAGATAAATAGAAACCTCTAACGGCTCTAGTATCATAATCAGGGAATGAAGCAGCAGGAATTTGAATAGATACAATATTACCATCTACAACAGATTGTGAAAATGCTGAATCGGCATTGATATCTCTGTACCAATCAACTGAACCAGTTGAGTTAGCTACATTTAATTCAAATGGTAAAGATGAAGTATTGTTAATAGAATATCCAAATCTACCAGCACCATATAAACCACCCTCATCAGTATTACCAAAAGGTAAAGTTGATGGGTTAGTTCCTACATTACCATATAATGATTGACCTGATGTAAATGGTTCTTTAGTAGTTCCATATTGGAAATCTAAATAAAATACTAGGCCAGAAGGTAAGTTCATTGGTTGAACCGAAACGAATTCTTTCGCTGCGATTTGACCAAATACTTTTCTTACCAATGGTAAAGCTACACCAGCCCATTGAGCACCAGTTCCAGGAGTAAATGTACCTGAACCTGCACCACCACCAGTGTTACTTTCTTCCATAACTAATTGCTTAGCTTGGTTTTCAAGAATCATAGACATATTGTTTTTATCGGTTTCTTTATCTAAACCTTCTAACAATCCTGTCTTATTCCATTTGTTGGCTAACCTTGCAGCATCACTTTGTAGTGATTTGTAAGGATTAGCGCTTTCTAAAAGAGAATTTAATTGTGACATTTTTTTGTTTTCTTTTTAAAGTTATTAATTAATTTGTTTTTACGAGATTATACCGGCCAATTTCTTGAACCTAGCAACCATCTCATCTGATTCTACAATAGGTTTTTTAGTTACCTTTGGAGTTGAAGTTAAGTTAGAAGCACTTCCTTTTAATCTATAGTTTTCACTAATTGACTTATTAGATTTTGATTTAATACTACCATCGATAGTTTCAAATACAAGTTTTACTTCTTTTACTGTTTCAGCTTTATCAAAAGCTCCTAATACTTTAACCTTTTGTGATTCAGTTAAGTTTTTACCACGGAACACTTTGTTCGTGTAAAGCAATTTAGCATTTAGTAAGTTAATTTCATTTAATTCTGATTTTAAAGTCTTGATAGTATCAAGAGCTTCTTCTAAATCTTTCTTAGAATCCATTGCTTCTTTCTTTAATGCTTTTTTTACATCAGCTTTTTCGTCTTTGATACCATCACGATATCCTTCTTCTTCAGCGTCTGTTCTTGCGTTTTCGCTAACGTCTACGGATACTTCTTCGTCGTCTTCAACTTCGATTTCTCCTTCATCGTTTACGTCTACATCAACATCATCTTCGAATGATTCACCGGCTTCAATTTCACCTGCGTTAACCATATCTTCAATTACGTCTTCGATAAATGCTTTTAAATCATCTTCAGACATGTCTTCAAGGTCGATATCTTCATCTTCCTCATCATCCATATCTTCTTTTTCATCTTTTTCACCATCTAAATAGCCTTCTTCTTCGGCGTCAGTTCTTTCATCTTCTTTGATGTCTTCCTTGTCGTCGTCCTTTTTAGCTTCTTCTACAGTGTCATCTTTTGATTCTTCAAGCTCATCTTTTTCTAACTCTGCTAAAATTTCATCTAATTCCATGTCTTTTTCTTCACGCATTTTTTCGGTTTCTTTTTCAGCTTTATTATCGCCTTTTTCACCTTTACGCATTACTGGATCTGACATTTTCTTTTCTTCAACTTTATCATCGTCTTTTTTTGCTTCATCAATCTCGTCGTATCCTTCTTCCATTTCTTCTTTTTCCATTTCTTCTAGTTTACTAGCAAACATGGCTTGAACTTGTGGAGAGAAAGCTTCTTCGAGAGCGACTTTAGCATTGGCTATAGCAGATTCTTTGACTGCTTTAGCATCAGCGATTGCTTCTTTTAAAAAGTTTCTGTTCATTTTTCCTAAATTTTTTGTTGGGAAACTACGTTTATTAAGAAACGTAATGGGGGGTTTTTATTTCTATTGATGTCATATAAGAAATGACATATTATGCTAATACATATATGAAAAGATATAAAAAGCGAAAAGACGCATCAAATAATTGAAAACGTCTTTTCTGGGGAATCAGGGGTAAAATTGTTGAATTAATCTATTGGGCAAAAACCATGTGAACAAAGTATTTCACCTAATATATTATTTACTTTTTTATATTTATCTTGTGCTTTAAATTCTTTACTTTCTCTTACTAAATGCATAAATGAATCTGGATTGGAAGGAGTTGAAACAAAATCCCAACATAATAATTCAAAATCATCTTGTACTTCCATTAATTCCCCTTTTTGTTCTAAAGTACCCATTCCTCTAGATGATACTCCTACTGTAATACCACTTTCAACTAATGCTTTTAAAATATTTCCATTAGGTGTAGGTAATATTTCAATTTTACCCATTACATTATCTCCATCCCACCACATATCTGATATGTTATGAGATACATTTTGAAGATTAATTACTGAAGATTCTGGGTGGTCTAATTCACCCATAGCTCTATTTTCATCAACTAGTACTCTATATTTGTCAATTTCTCTTTCCCATAGATCTTTAGAATAGTATCTACCATTACCGTTTTTTACTTCAGCAGTAGCTAAAATTCCTTCAACTAAAGGTAAACCTCGCTTTGAACGTGATTCATTTAAAGTTACTCCTTTAGGTTTAAATATATGTGTTTCTATAAGTAATTGACTCATGATATCTTTTATGAGGTTCTAAATTTGCTTTGACCTGAATATGATTCTGGGTTGGCATTTGATTCTTCATTACTATTTTCGTTAGAACCTAGATTTGAATTATCATTGCTTCCTTCGTCAATAGCATCATCTTCATCAATCATTTTTTTATAAGACTTACCACACATTTTTTCATACATTTTTTCCATGCCCGCTTTTCTCTTTTCAAGAAGTTTTACTTCGCGTTGCATTTCTTTCATTTTCTTTTTATCTACTAATTCTGCTAAATTATCATCTTCAGTAACCATAGAAATTCTATCATTTTTACCTTCAATAATTTCATCTAAAGCAGCAATTTGTAATTCTAAAGTAGCAATTTTACCGTTTTTATCAATTTCAGCTAATTTGCTATCAGTTGTTTCTTTTTTTATAGTTTTCTTTTTTGCCTTTTTTGGCTTTTCACCTAAAGGTGAATTTTCATATAATTCTAATAGTGATATCATTTTATTTTCTTTTAATTCTAAGTAACCTGTGCCTATTTCTCCTTCAGGAAAATCTTTTTTAGTAGCTTCTCCATACCCACCACCAACACCTGGGTCTTTAACCATTTTTCCTTTACCTAATGCTGGTGCGTCTTCTGTATATCCAATACCTTTAACCCCAAACTGTGCTTCTTCAACATAATATAAAGGATTTTTATCCATGTTTTTGATAACTAAATCAATTAACTCTTCTTTTGATTTATCTTTATTAGCTACATCTGTAAGTTCTGTAAAATATCCTTGACGGAATTGTTCACCAGCTACATTGTTAAGAAGTTTATCATCTTTATAATTATACCCTTTAGTAGGGGCTTGTAAATCAGTTACTTCCTTGGATGTCTTTTTCTCAATTGCTTTAGCTTCTTCAAGAGAAATTAACTCCATATTTTTATCAAATAATTTAAACCAATCTGGTGTTTCTTTTGAACCAGCTGAAACATATAAATTTTCAGATATAATATTTCTTTTAGATAAAATAGCTGTTGCTTCATCAAACCCAGCTGCGTTACGAACTAAGTTTGGGTATTTACTTTTTACTTCTTTAAGGAAAATATGTTTACTACCATTTCCTTTTTTTATTTGGTTGTATTGTTCTTGTAATGTTTTCATTTATTCTCCTTTTAATAAGTCTTTAATATCTTTTATATAGTCTAAAACTAAATCTGTTGGTTTTAATACTGAAAATGAACCTGGGTTTTCTGTATAATACAGAGACGTTTCATTTTTAGCGTTGCTTAACATTTTATAAATATCATTCATTTCTTGTTCAATGCGATCAAAAGCATTAATTCTTTCTTGTTGAAAAGAATCTGAATCATCAGCTTCAAATAATTGCTTAACCTCTAAACCTGACCCTTTAATTTTTTTTGGTACTAATTTATAACCAAATTGCTTTACATAAGCATTATCTTTAACTCCATTTTCACTTGCTTTAGGGCCTGGTCCTAAATTTGCACCTATATTTTCTTTTACTAATTTATCAATATATTTAGCTTGACCGGCATGTCCTTTAGAAGATTTCTTTAAAGACTTGCTCATATCTTTTAATTTTCTTTTTTCAGCTTTAGATAATTCAGCTTCATTCTTTTTTTCTTTTTTAGCTTTTTTAAAAGCATATGGGGTTGCATATTGCATTCCTGTACCCGGGGTAAATGTAGCTGATCCACCTCCACCACCGGTTGTAGACATTTCATCTAATTCTTCTTCTGTAAGTTGTCCTTTTAATTGAGCGTAAAATGCTGGGTATTCTTTTCTTAAATGAGTTCTAAATTTATTAAATACTTTTCTTTGTTCATCATATATACTTCTTAATACTTCATCATCTCTTACAGACTCGCCTTTCACTAAATCATTAGCTGCGTCTCTTGATAGTTTTAATTGTTTTATTAATTCTTTGAATGATGGTAATCTTATAATTTTATGCCCAATACCTCCACCTTCAGAAGTAGATTCATATTTAAAATAAGTATCACCACTATCAGATATAAAATCTTTTGGATGCCACTTACCATATTTTTTTTCAATCCAATCTTTTAATTTTGGATCAACATTTCTATTTTCTGTTATACTTTGGTATATTTTATTTATAATATTACCCATTCGATTTTGTTAATTCTTCTATTAATGAATGATATTGTAATAAATCAACTAAATGATCACTTTTTATATGTGATTTTTTATCTAATTCTTTTATTAAAGATGAAACTTCTTTTAATTTTATTTTAATAACTTTACTTTTAGTATTAGATATTTCTTTAATAATAGTTTCTTTAATAGTTTTTACTTCCTTATTATAAAAATCTTTTAAGGAAGGAGTATTATCTACGGATTCAATAAATTCTTTTAATATAAATTTTTGTCTATTGTTTAATGAAGAATATTTATCATTAAATTTTTCTAATAAAACATAATATGTAAGTGTACGAATGTCTTTATCTTGTGATTTAAATTCTTCAATCACATCTTCTTTAACTCCTGTTCTATCTATATTAGTAGAGGTTAGATATTCTAATAATGTAACTTTATTATCTATGATTTGATTAGGATCAATTAATTTATCAGTGTTATAAGTTTCAACTAAAGTATAAAAAGAAGCTTGTGCCTTATAATCATTTAATTTTGTTTTAAATAAATCTCCAACATTATAAAAATATTTTAATTCTTTAATTAAATTATATTTATCTTTCCTTATTTGGGTTCTGTTAAGTCTTTTAGATTGTTCTAATACTGTATCTAATACTGTTTTAGCTTTAGATGAATCTAAACCTTTAGATTTAAATATAGTTTCATATAGTTTATATTCTTTTCCTAATTCTGTATTTACAAAATGTGATTTTAGAATATTAATAGCTGGGGAATCTTTACCCGACAAAGTTTCAGAAGTAATCTTTCGTACTATCACTTCAAATAAAATTCCTGTATTCCTGAATTTTGAATGTTTTATATACATCAATACTTATTTTTTTATAAATATATTAAAATTATTGTTCCTTAATATTTGATTCGTCAAGTAATGAAGACTTTACGTTATCTTGTTCAAATACTAATTTTTTCCCAACAGGAATTGATTTTAACATAGATTGATGTTTAGCAAAATGACTATGATTGCCCTCTAAAGCTAGAGGGTTTTGATCGGAATCATTATAATCTTTTTTCATTCCCTTATTTCCTAATCTATCTTTACCAAAATTATCATCTTGTGTGTTTCTTTTTGATGATTTTTCTTTTGGTCTTCCTAATGGTGTTTTTTCATCCTTTGCAAATTCATCTGGTTTAGGTACATCCCCTGGATTTGAGTACATTCTTCCTTTACCATATAATGAAGCTAAATCATGAGGTGTGCCATAAGATTTACCTGTTTCAATAGGATCATTTCCTTCTGCTTCTATCTGATCAATTCTAAACTTACGCTTAGCATCTTCTCTAATTAAATCTCTAAAGTCATCATATTGGTCTTCACTTAAGTGGAACAAGTGATCATAAATATAATCTGAAGGGAATAAATTAGTTTCAGACATTTGAGCTGCTAAATCCATTTTTTCTTTCATTAACGCTACTCTTTCTTGATCATATATAATAGATGGAGTAGTTAAATTTAATTCAAAATTAGCTAATTGCTCATCTCTATATCCTTGAGTATATAAATGAACCAATCCAATTTTATATAATTCAGATACAATTATTCTTTGAATTCTTTCGATTGTACGAGCAAATCTAATATCTTGAGCTGCTAAGGTAGCTTTTCCATCTGTATTTTCATCATAACCCATAAATGCCTTTGGTACTTTAAGAGCTGCAAATAGTTTATCTCTTAAATACTCAACATCCGCAATTCCATCCCATTGTAAACCATTTGCACTTTCAATTTTAGTACTTGCATCATTACCTCTTACTGGGATGTAGTAATCTTCAAGTAAATTTTGCATATTATATCTTAAATTATACTCACCTGTTTTTTCATCTACATGGGGGGTACGTTTAAGTTTACTTAATGTTTTTTCCATAAAAGCATCTACCTCATTTGGAGGTATAGCACCAACATTCATATAAAAAATACGTTTTTCAGGTGCACGAACAATTCTATGAATTAACATAGCATCTTCCATTAACACATATTGTTTAAATAATTTACGGGCTGGTTCTATATATGACCTACCATAAGGTAAAAAATTCATATCTGTTAATAAACGAAAATGAGCCATTTCATAATTATCAAAAATAATTGCTGATGGGTTTACTGTTGTTTGTCCTGGTACATTATAATATCCTGTATCCGATGCTGATACACCTTCAGGATCAAAGCGGAATTTTACTTCATTAGGATTATTTACATCTTGTGCTCCTAACTCTCCTTCTAATCTTTCAATATGAAAAGCTGTATATGGAATAACATTGTAAACACCAAACTTTTCAGCAATTTCTAATTTAAGGAAAAAATCTCCATATTTTGCTAAATTTCTTACCCAAGGCCAAAGATTAAATTCAATATTTAAAACATCATAATATAAATTATATAAAATCTTTTGAATATCTTCATCTGGAGATTTAATAGCTAATACTTCTCCCTGATCATTTTTTAATGTACTTTCATCAGCAATAATATCTAAAGCAGATGCTATGATAGCATCAGTATCCATAGCATCATATTCTGAGTATAATTGGGGTCTTAAATATTGATAATTAAATCCTGATTGTTGACCCCATAATGATGTTGATGAGTTTGAGTAGATTCTATTAAACCTGTCTACTAAAGAATTTGTTTCAATGTCCCCTGTTTGTTGGATTTTATTAACATCAAAAACTTTAAGTTGATTGCCCCCAACATTACGTATAATTACGTCTGTTGAAAATAATCTTCTTAATCTTGAAAATAAACCTTTGTCTGCCATGTTTTATTTATTTATAAATATTATAATAACCATTTTATATTATGAGATTTATCACCTACTTTCATCTCATAAGGATTTTGTATTGAACTATTAGAAGAATGGCCACCACTATATGTTACTTTATGTGATTTTACTGCCCCTAATGTTGCTCTTGCCATATCTAAACTTTGTTGTTGAAATTTTAATGATGTATCTCGTAGAAACATACCAATCCCAAATGACATAACCAAATCATCGTTATATCCACTTTGAGCTTCTGGTCTTCCATTTTTCCAAATGAATACTTTCATTTCTTCAATTAAACGTTTTGAACGGATTGTTACGGATCTATCACCTACAAATTCTCTAAATTTATTAATACAAAGAGGTCTTGTTCTCATAGACATAGTAAAACCTGGGACCATTTCAGAGCTACCCTCAAATACTCTTAAATAGGATTCTGCTGTAAGTTGGTCTGATTTTGGTGATTGGTATAAATTTCTATATCCTCTTTCTATAATTGCATCTAATGTAGCCCATCCTATATTAGCATTTTCAACTACTAACATAGCATTATTATATTCAGTAGCTAAACCTGTTAAAAAATATCCAAATTCTTTAGGAGGCATTTGCCCTTTATATTCTGCTACTTGGGTATTAGTTGCTATATCCATTACATGACATGCTGAATAGTCTTTTCCATCTCCTCTAGCAACATCAGCTACAATCATATATTCTCTAGAATAATCAGCTGCTTCCCAAATCCATAAATTTTGGTCTACCCCTCTTCTTTCCATTGGATCTTTAATTGTGGTTTCATTTAAGAATTCTATCCATTCACTATAAAATACAATATCCCCAGAAGTACTAAAATCACAGTCACATTCTTGAGCTGCTAATCTAGGATCTCCTAATAAATCATCTTGTGAATCTCTCCATTCTTGATTTCTTTCAGGGTGAACCCACCATGGAAGTTTAATTGGTAAAAATTGATTTTCATTTGATTCAGCATTTACCCATGTTTTATGGAACCAATTACCAGTACCATATGGTGTTGATAATACAATAGCACCACCCCCTGTAGCTAGTGTTTGTTGAGCTGATGCCCAAATTTCTCCAATATTATCAATAAACGCAGCCTCATCTACTAATAGTAAAGATACTGCTTCTGATCTACCAGCATCACTTGATGCTGATGTTGCTTTTATTATTGAACCATTACTAAGTCGAAGTGATAATTTATTATTTTCTTCTGCTTTAATTGATAACCAAGAAGGTAAATTATCGTACATAAATTTTACCTTAGTAACCATATTACGTGCTGTTTCTTGTTTGGTTGCGATACATAACACGTTTTTATCCTTATGAAATAACATTAACCACAAAGAATAACCTGCGGATAAAGTTGATATACCCAATTGTCTAGATTTTAGAATAATTGAATAAGGATTGTCTCTAACTAAATGTAGTGCTTTTTCTTGGAATGGGTATAAGTTAAATTGAATTCTTCCTCTTTGAGGATGTTGAATAAAACAGTATTTTTTCATAAAATGAGCTGGGTCTTTAGCACATCTTAAATATTCTTGTCTAATTACTTTTTTTAAATCTTCAGCCATTATTTATTTCCTATTTTCCAATACAAACGCCCTGATATAACAGGTTTTAAATCTTGATTAATACCTAAACCTAAACCATATATTTGTTTTTTCTTATCTTTATATAATAATTCTCCTCCTAAATAATTTAATTGATCTGATCTTCCTTGTAATCCTAAACCCCAATAAAATTCCCTATTATTAAGATAAATTTCTTCAGTTATCATAGTTGTAGGAATTAAAATATCAGATTTAACTGTTCTACCCCAAATAACATTTTTATGTATTGTATCTGTTATAGTAATAATACCTAATGAATCTAAACTAATCTTATCTACAAAAACATTTTTAGCATAAAAATCTTTTAAAACTTCTAATGTATCAATAGGGGTATTTACTAAAATAGAATCAATTTCTTTAATTATTTTAGTTCGCCATTTTGGAATATAGACTTCTTTTACAATATTTACAGTATCCCATTTAGTTTCTATTTTAGTAATAACCTTAGGTTCAATGGGTATATTATCCTTACCACATTGACGCATAAGAAGAATAATAACTACTAATACTACAATAAGTAGTGTTTGAATATTTTTAAAGAAGTCCTTCAAGTTCTTTTTTAATTTTGGTTAAATCTCTTAGTCGATTAGTTAACCTTTCTTTTTCAGCACCCTCAGCATTTTTCCATTTTTTAACTACTGATTTCATTTCTTTTTGGGTATCAGCTAATTTATAACCAATTTTAGATAATGGTTCTTTTTTTAATTGAGATGCTGTTGGTTCTTCATCTTCATTTTCCTTTGTAAGATCTTGAGTTAAAGCTTTGGTTTTTTCTAATTCAGCATTGTAAGATTTAGCAACCTCAACATCATCTGGAGTTACTGCTTCTAGTAATTCAAGAATTTCTTCTCTAATTGATGATTTTAATTCAGATTTTTTCATTATAGTATATTTTTGTTATAAATATCACGAAAAAATCGTTCCTTTAACTAAGTTTATACGTTCTTCTGTTGATCCCTTAATTTCAATTAAATTTTTCATTCTATGTCTATATTTAGTAATTAATAATTGAATATTTTGATCAATTAGTTTTCTATACTCAGCATTAGTTTCTCTAACTCCATTATTTTCAATTTCAACTCCCTCAGGAGAAACATAAAATATATAATCATATTCTTCTAACATATAAGATGCAAACTGACAAAAATCATCAGCTTCAAAATAATACATTGATTTTGAACATTTAGCAAAAGCCATTACATCAATAATTGTTCTATCTGTTATAATTTTATCTTGCATTAATTCACTAGCTCTTTCTGCTAAAAACACAGATTGACCCTTTACTGTAGAGTCTGTATTTAAGGGGATACCCATTTCCATTAAATATTTAGAACGTTCTGTTCTAAACTTATAATCTTTAAATTCAGGCAATTTAGCTAAAGCATTAACTAAAGTTGTTTTACCTACACTCATTGTACCACAAAAACCTATTTTCATATTTAACTTATTTATTTCCAAAAATACATAAAACTTTGTGACCATCCAAGATGAACATAGTGATTATTATACCCTTTAGATTCTATTGATTTAATAAATTTTATCCTATTTTTATTTCTTTCATCATCTTCAATTTCTGTATTTTCATGATATTCTACAAAAATTTTATCAATTTTATCATATATGGCTTTTGAAATTTGGGGCATAATTTTAATTTCATGTCCTTCAATATCAACTTTCATATAATCTATATGTGAGATTTTGTTTGAATAAAAAAAGTTTTCTAAAGTAATACAAGGGCGGGAAACTTCTTCCCACCAATTAGGCCATTTAGGAATATTTATTTCTCCATCATAATCAGAAATTGCTAAATTAAAATTTTCCCATTTATCTGATTTATTCATTTCTAAAGCTTCATATACCCCAGGATCAGGTTCAATACAATATAACTTAGATGCACCTGATAATTCTGCTCTTAATGCTGACATCCCAACATTTGCGCCTAAATCTAAATATACATCTCCTGGTTGGATTCCAGGGCCATGTTGATTTAATTCATCATTAATTAAATTTCCATAGGCCATAGCTCCTTCCCACCCATATTTATTTTCTAATTCATTTATAGAGGGGGATGATGATATATCCCAAGTAGATATATCAATTAATTGCTTATTTTTTGTATAAAATTGTTTTCCGTTTCTTTCCATATTTAAATTGTATATCTTTCATTTCCAAGCATTATTTTTAAAACATTTTCGGGAATTGCTGAGTTTACATAAGGGTCTAGTTTGGCTACTGCTTGGGTAACATCATATGCTATAATTGGAACAGTTTTAACAGTACCATTATCTACATACTTACATTCATATAATAAATTATTTTTAATTTTAGATAAACCCAATAATTTAATTTCTAATATAGCCGTAGACCTATTTATTTCAATTAAAGAAGATACTAATTCTTGATCTTCTTTTTTATATTTTCTTCTTATCATAATTAAAAGGGTAAATTTTTTGGATCTAATTGTGAAGACCCCATTCCTATTCTATAACTGTCACTATCAAAATGTTGTGTTGATACCTCAAATATACAACTTCCTTCTTCAAGAGCCAACATTTGGTGGGGTTGTCCTGGCATTAAATGTATACAGTCTCCTTCTGTTACTTCAACTGATTTATATTCAGCATCTTCAGTGTCAATGTATTTATATAAAAATTTTCCTTTAGAAATATACCAAGCTTCATCTTTTAATAGATGGTAATGCATTGAAAATGATTTATCTTTTTTAAATACTAGTAATTTACCACAATAAAGTTCATTATTGATAATCCATAATTCATGACCCCATGCCTTTTTATGGATTTCTCCTTTATAGGGCATTGCTTGTAGTGTGTGTTCTCTCATTAGAATCTATTTGTTTTAGGTCCAGATTGTTTATACCAGGGTAGACCTTCTCTTTCTTTCATTATTTCTTTAAATTCTTCTTCTGTATATTCAATCCCACTTAAAAAATATTTCTTTTTCCATTCTGAATTTTTTGATAAAGGGACAACAGCAGGTGCATCATACCTATGGTGTTTAAAATGTTCTTCACCTTCCATTCTAATTAAATAATGTCTAGCTCCTTGGTATTTAATAACTTTTTCTTCGTATAATTTATCACTCATAACTTTATTTTTATTTATTTAATTTATTTTGAAATTTTATAAATGATCCTTTTTTATCATTAGTTAATCCCCCTATAGTATAGATTTTATCATCTTCTTCTGACCATGGTCCTGGTTGATCTGCTTGTTCTAAAAAATCATTAATTTCTTTTTGATCGTTTAAAATTTGTTCTGCTACTAATGTACCTTGAGCACCTGATACTGTTATACCTCTTGCACTTAAAGCATCACCTACAAAATGTACATTAGGGTATGTAGTTAAACTTAAATCATTATAGTTAACTAATGGTTCAGGTGACAAATATTTTACTTCAGGTACATAAATACCCCAATCATCTTTAAGTGTTGGAAATACTTTTTTCATATCTTCAATAAAATCTTCTATGTAATCATAATAACCTTGAAATGCATCTTTAACTTGATCTAATGATTTAATGGGCATAGCATCAACTTTTATACCTTCACTTGTCATTCCTGCTTCACGAGTAGGTGAATAATATAAACCTGTATGAGTCTTACGAGCAAATCTACCTTGGCCTTTACTATTATCAAACCAAGTTTCATTTACAGCTTTAACTAATTCTCTTGACCAAGTAAAAGGTTCATCAATACCTTGAATTTCCATTAATATGCCAAAATTGGTCATATTGTTCCTATGCTCTTCTCCTTTTTTAGCATGTCCATTGTAACTAACATCCCCATACGTTTTTTCAACGGCAACATAAGCTGCGTTGTTGTTAGTACAGAATGAACGTAATGATACTCCTTTGTCTTCGAATTTACGATACAACTTAAAATCATAACTCACATCAATTAATTTTTGAAAGTGTTTTTGTGGTGCTTCAAATCGAACACCTATTTGTACTGGTTTTGATTCAGTTGGTAACTCATATTTTTCAGCTAATACCTTACCAAAGTCAATACCTGATTTACCTACACCAA
>JAAHTG010000807.1_pt1 | contig 24909 bp, 15 predicted proteins | sample 6116081 | NCBI WGS metagenome assembly JAAHTG01 (sample SAMN13939989, study PRJNA603662) | sponge metagenome | isolation source: marine sponge | host: Mycale hentscheli | place: New Zealand | collected 2005 | reverse complement strand
ATCTTAAATTTGATCCGACATCGCAGAAAGTAAGCAAACAGGCAGTCGGCTTTACCGCTTTTGATGTGTCTGTAGACGGAAAGTCTGCCTTGATCCGGCGAGGACGTAGTGCCTGGAGTATTGCGTCAACCAAAGCACTTGGAAAACCGGGTGGTGGCCTCAAAACCGCTGTTATGGAAGTGCGGGTTGAGCCGGCTGCCGAGTGGAAGCAAATGTTCCATGAAATATGGCGCGGCGAGCGTGACTTCTTCTACGACAAAAATTTGCACGGGCTGGACCTTGAGTGGGCCGTGAGCACATACGCACCGTATGTGGAAAATGTGCGCCACCGATCTGACCTGACATATCTGTTCAATGAAATGCTCGGTCAATTAACCATTGGTCATATGTTTGTAAGTGGCGGCGACCGCGCTCGCCCGAACGCAGTTTCTGTCGGTTTGCTGGGCGCAGATTATACGGTTGATAGTGGCCGGTACCGGATTGCTAAAATCTATAACGGCGAGAACTGGTCTCCCAATTTGGTAGCGCCGCTTAACCAGCCTGGACTGAACATTGAAACGGGTGATTATATCTTTGCGGTCAATGGCCGCGACCTGACCGCAGCGCAGAATATTTTTGCGGCGTTTCAGTCAACAGCGGGCAAAATGGTCCGCCTGAAAATTGGCAAAACTGCCGATGGTAGTGACAGCCGTGACGTAACAGTGAAACCTATCGCCAGGGAACGCGGTATCCGCAACATTGATTGGATCGAGGGTAACCGCCGAAGGGTGGATGCTTTGTCTGACGGTAAGCTTGCGTATATTTATATGCCAAACACCGGGGGACCTGGGTTCCGTAGTTTCAATCGTTATTTTTACGCCCAAACTGACAAACAGGGCGCAGTGTTGGACGAGCGGTTTAATGGTGGTGGATCATTAGCGGATTATGTCACGCAGACCTTCAAGAAGTCCCATTTGGCGAATATTTTCTATCGACACGGCGACGTTACGGTTCCGGTTCCGGGCGGCGCGATTTACGGGCCAAAAGCTATGATTATCAATGAGATGGCAGGCTCGGGCGGTGACGCAATGCCATGGTTCTTCCGAAAGGACGGTGCAGGTAAACTGGTCGGCAAGCGTACATGGGGCGGCCTTGTGGCGGCGCAAGCGCTTCCGCAATTGATGGACGGCGGGTTTGTCCGTTCCCCTGATTTTGCGATCTTTGGCACCGAAGGAGAGTGGGAAATGGAAAATAGCGGTATGAAACCAGACATCGAAGTGGAATTTGACCCAGCACTTTGGCGTCAGGGCCGTGACCCACAGCTTGAAGCAACCGTTGAGCATCTGTTGAAAGAGCTGCGTAAAAACCCACCAAAGAAGATTGAAGTGCCGTCAGCGCCTGATTACTTCAAGGACTGACAAGGGGCAGTAGATGAAATCATGAAAGCCACCGTTCGCGGTGGCTTTTGCAATCTAGCCAGCGGGTTCGGTTTCTGGTCTTATTGTTTGCGGTTCATGCATAAGGAACTTTAATGTCCGGTTTTGACAACATAGCTTCGATATCCGTTAAAAAGTTTCACAACAATCAGACAGTTTCGGGGCCTTATCCTGAAGCCTTGAACTCAATTCTTGGCGCGGAAGATATGGCCGAGGCGCAAGACGAAATCCGGCAGTGGAAAGATTATGAGCCAACCGCGCTATATTCGCTTAAAGCTGCAGCCGACATAGCGGGTGTCGCAAGCATATCCTACAAAGATGAAGGAACTCGTTTTGGCCTCGGCAGTTTCAAAGCCCTTGGTGGCGCATATGGACTGCTAAAGCTCTTGCAAAGCGAGTTATCGAGAAAAACTGGGCAATCTGTCAGTTTTGAAGATATCCGCAGCGGTCAGTACGATAGCCTGATGTCGGAAATCACTGCAGTTACCGCAACGGACGGTAATCATGGTCGGTCTGTGGCCTGGGGCGCAAAGATGTTCGGGTGTAAGTGCCGAATTTATATTCATTCGGATGTCAGCCAAGGACGCCAGCGCGCCATGGAGGCGCTGGGCGCCAAGGTCACCCGTATTGCGGGTAACTATGATGCATCTGTGCAGCGCGCCGCCACTGACGCCGGTGAAAATGGATGGCACGTCGTTTCTGATACGTCCTACGAGGGGTACAAGATCATCCCCAAATATGTGCTTGCTGGCTATAGCGTCATGATGGCTGAAGTTATCTTTCAACTAAAGGGTGCCCCGAAGCCGACCCATGTCTTCTTGCAGGGTGGTGTTGGTGGTTTGGCCAGTGCAGTTTGTACTTTTCTTTGGCAAAAATACGGGGCTGACCGGCCCAAGATAATAGTTGTTGAGCCTGACCGTGCTCCGTGCCTGATCGCCAGTGCTGTGGCCGGTAAGCCAATGAAAGTCGATGTGACTGAAGAGACAATTATGGCGGGCTTGTCCTGCGGCGAGGTGTCTATTTTGTCATGGGAAATTCTGGGACAAGGCGCGGATGGTTTTATGACAATAGCCGACAGTAAAGTGCCGAATTTGATGCTGTATTTGGCTGGTGGACAACAAGGTGACCCGAAGATTGTTGCGGGAGAATCCGCGGTGGCAGGACTCGGTGGTCTGTTGGCGGCGGCGCGAAATAAACCTGTGGCTTCCGCTTTGGGGCTCAATGCAGACAGCCATATATTGCTCATAGGTACAGAAGGTGCGACTGACCCCGAGCTATACCAACAGATTATTGACGGTGTTAAACAGGGCTAAATGTCTGTTTGAGAATATTTAAGTCAAACAAGATACCACTATCTTAGCACTGGTAGCCGAGGCTTTGGATAGTTTTGGCTAGTGTAGAGCGGCGGCTAACAAGCCACCGCTTTATGTTTTTTGTTCTGGACCGGAGCCAATAAAACCCGGCTTTAGAACCCAGCCTTAAAATTCTGCACGAACTGTAATGCCAATGGTGCGGGGCTCCACACGAATGCGGGCATCCGGATCAAATGGTGGCCGGCGAAGCGCCCTGATCACGCCGCCACTGTCCAATAGATTGTTGGCAAACAGTGAAACTTCGTAATTGTCCCACGTCACGCCCAAGCGCACATTCGCCAATGTATAGTCATCCATGCGGCGGTTGTTGGCGGCCTCCAGATCAAATTCGGTGTTTCTCGAACCCACATGTTGAATGTTGGTCCAAATAAAGCCGTCCATCGTGTCTGAAAGGGGGCGGGTGTATTCAAGCGAACTGTTGAAGGCAAACTCTGGTACGAAAGGAGCTTTATCGCCTTCTACTGCTCCCAGATTTGGAACGTCCTGGTCCAATTCGGAGTTGATGTAGGATGTTCCAAAATTGAAAGTAAGGTTTTCGGTGAGTAGAGCATTAATTTCAAACTCTATCCCCTGACTGGTAGCCTTACCCACATTCTCTCGGAAACCGAAACCACAATCAAATGATCGACTGGTTTGAATGTCGTCCCACTGCACATAAAAATAAGTTGCATTGACGGAAACTTTACCGTCAGCCGTATTGGCTTTAGTGCCGACCTCATAATTCCATGTTTTGTCGGGTCCAAAGAAACGAGTATCTCCGCCGTCGCGCCGTACTTCGTCCAGCTCGTCCGCGCAAACCGATTCAGGAATGGAGCCATTAATGCCACCGTAGCGGAAACCGCGTGCCGCCTGCGCATAAACCAACACGTCGTCATTTACGTCGTAAGATACGTTAATTTTGGGATTTATTCCGTCGGTATTGCCTTGCGGCGGCGTATCACTGTTGGCTTCACCGTTAAAAAGACCAGACTGGTAATACTCGATGTCTTGCTGCCAGTTAAAATAGCGAAGACCAGCTGTGATCGTAAATTTGTCGATCGAGTAATAGGCTTCACCAAAAAAGGCGAAAGTTTTTACTGTCAGGTCATCAAAACCAAAAAACAGGTGGTCATCTGGCGCGCCGAATACAGAGGCGGGTGTGCCAATTATGGCATCAGCACCAGGAACTGGGAAAGTATTCAGGTACAATACATCTTTTTTGTCGAAATAGGCTCCGACAGTCCATTGAAGCGGTCCATCCGTTGTGGACGCAAGCCGTATTTCCTGCACCCAAGTGTCCCAATTTGTGTTGTCGACCAACTCGTGGGGAGTAATGCCAGGCGGCAAAGCTACTTCGAAAAGCGTATCTAGAGAGCGGCGGTTGAACACCTCACGGTTAAAATACGATGTTGAAGAGACTAAGTCTGCCCAACCAAAGTCATAGTCAATGGTGAGATTGTAAATCTGCATTTCGTCGTCGTAACCATCGAACGAAGGGAAGTCCCGGCTCAGGAACGGTGTGCGGTCCAGATCTTCGGGACGACCATTATCTGAATAGTCATGATGGAAGAAGGAAAAGTCGATTGTTAATGCGTCAGATGCTTGTAGCCTTGCCGCTACTTTAACACCTTTTGCATCCCCGTTATTTATGTCGTCTTCATTGGTCAATATATTGTCAATGTAACCGCCGCTTTTGTCATAGTAGCCGCTTGCGCGAACGGCGAACTTGTCAGTTGCGACCGGCACATTCACAAGGGCTTTCACACTGTAATTTTCGCCGCCGTGCGCGATCGTACCGAGCGTACCTTCAACTTTGCCTTCAAATTCCTGTAGATTTGGTTTTTTGGAGACAAGTCTAATCGTCCCTGTCATTGAGCCGGCACCATAAAGCGTACCTTGAGGGCCGCGCAAAACTTCTACCCGGTCAAGGTCGAACAAACTTAGTTCCGGGTTCATTGCGCCGACTGAAATTGGAATCTCATCCAGGTAAATGCCCACGGTTTCCTGGTTTTGTGTGTCATTGTCGTTGCCGCCGCCGTTGGCAATCCCGCGAATTGACAATCGTGTTCGGCCGGGGCCATTTTGGTATGCTGTTAAGCTGGGAACAGATCGCAACAAGTCAGTGTAATCTCCGGCGCCGAGTTTTTCGATCAGGTCTTCGGAAACTACATTGATGCTCATCGGAATATCGCTCAGCGTCTCTGAACGTTTCCGGGCGGTGACAACAATTTCATCGAACGGTACGGCTTCGTCGTCATCCGCGGCCATCGCCGTATTCATGCCTGAAGGCACAACAAGGCCAGTTATCAATATGCAAGTCGCCAGCGCAGTAGATCCTAGCAGGGACTTGCCCCGGCGGTTGTGAGGTTTATTGTTTTTCATGTGTGTGTTCCTCCTGAAAGTCTGCCTTTTGCCAGGCAAATTGACTAAAACTTTGGCCGTCAAAGACTATTTTCCTCGCGACCTGTAGCGATGGTATCAGAAGAAATATCGAAAGAATGATGTATTCGTTCGAATGAATAATGCAATCGTAAATATGTGGAAAGGCTTCTAAACCAACTGGTTACATCATTTGTTGATGCGACGTAAAACCGGGCGGGTTCACGCGTTGCGAACTGCTTTTGGCAGTTTGCCAAAGTGTTTTTTGAACGTGGCTGTGAAATTGCTGGGATAGTCATAACCTACTTCATCAGACACTTGGGATATGCTTAGATTGCGGTCCTGCAACAATTCATGCGCCTTGTTCATGCGGTAGCTTTGGCTAAACTCGAACACTGTGGTGCCGAAAGTAGCCTTGAATTCGTTGCATAAACTGGTTCGATTCAAGCCGACGCGCCGGGCAATCTCCGCAAGAGTCGGTGGATTTTTGTAGTGCTCCACCAAAATGCGTTGGGCATCATAGGTTTTATCTTTGATAGAATTGGCGGGCGTTTCAATAACGGGTGTTGCTTCGAAGTCATCTTCTATTTCTTGAAATAATCTACAGATCAGTTCAGTAGATTTTGCTTCGGTAAATTTTCGCCTCCGCGCGCCCTGATAGGGCATTTTCAATAACTCAAGTACATTGTTCATCATGTCAGGCGTTATGGGAAAGTTATACAGGTGTTTTTTGACTGCGCGCCCTAGCAGAATGTCCTGCAGGTGTTCGGGAAACTTATTTGGATCGATTTGAAAGTCCGCATAAAGCGCATTGGGGTGCAAGTGAAAAGTGACCGAACTTAAATGGCGGCTTTCACTGATTTCAAGGTCAAATTCGCGATCCTGCGGGGTAAACATAATTGAGGAACTTGCTTGCGGCACATGCAGAGTTCCTATTTCATCGAAGGTTATCGACAGTTTGCCAGATAGCACGAAGCGTATAGTTATGATGTCGTGTTGTGGATGAATCTTTTGCAGGTATTTCTGGTGATACACACCGTCAGTGAGACAAATCAGCAGCCCCCGGTTGTGACGAAAGAGTTCCCAGTGCCCGGTTGCGACTTCGTCGTTTAGTTCAACCAGAACACATTCATTTTCATCGTAGTCTTCATCTAGATCAGGCGTGTCAAAAAATGCAGGGCCTGCAGGTTTGGCTTCATTGAAGCCTTCATAAATGCGGGAAATATCATGTTCTAGGGTGCTCTGCATAAATACTAATATAACTCTGTTTCCCTTTTAGGGTAGCGGAATTATTCTGCGGCACGATGCGTGGAGAGTGATTAAGTTAGCTACTTATAGTTGGAAAACTGCAGTGATTCAGTAGGAACGCTGTATTTCCCAGCCAACTCACCAGATTGTCGGCAATTTGTTACAGCTGTGAGTATAACTTGTAGCCCTCTTTGTAATACAGCGTCATCGTCGTGATGAAGGCGTCGTCGAGCCAAGTGGTTCGATCAATGACGAAGATCGCCGCGCCTACTTCAATTTCCAAAGCGTCCGCGATCTTTTCATCGGCACTTACCGCGGAAAACACCACATCTCCACTTGAAAATGGAACCATTTTAACAAGCCATTCGTTGACGCTGATCTCGCCAAGCGGCGTAGTCAATATTTCGGGAACAGCCTGTGTGTTTACCCAGCGTTCCTCATAGGCGAAAGGACTGCTATCTGCGTAATGGATGGTTTGCATATGGGCTGCCTTTCCCCCTGCCGGGATATGCAATCGCGACCGTACAGGAGGAGGGGGCCTTTTCAGTTTATTGCACACAAGCCGGTGGCTATAGTTACTGCCGGCTGTTTCCACTTGTTCGCGCAGAATAGGAATCTCGAATTTAGCTTGTCTAACCGGCGTTTGACAGACCCGCGTGCCGCCTTTGCGTTTTCTAACAACCAGTCCTTCGTCGGCAAGTGCCTGCAGTGCACGGTTCACAGTGGTACGTGCGCATCCATATTCGGTGGCCAAATCCGTTTCACCGGGAATGCGAGACCCAAGCGCCCATTCGCCGGATTGGATTCGCCCCAGCAGGGCTTGCCGGATAGATTGGTGTGATATGACGGTCATAATGCACGTCTCAATTTTTTGATTGTGTTTGAATATTGGCTGGCAATTCTGTCTCTGTTTGCATGAATGCCGTCTTTTACAACATGCCTGCCGGCGCTCCATACATCGCTAACAAGCTCATCACCACAGGCAAAGATCCATGCATCCAGAATGGTGTCTTGGGAAAGCCCGGTAATCGCGTAATGGCTGTCGTTCAAGGCGACCAGGTCGGCAAATGCGCCAATTTCGATACGACCCGCATCGCGCCCAATAGCTTGTGCACCACCTGATGCAGCGCGTTCATACAGAAACCGTCCATTTGATTCGGTGTTTGAATCGCTTAAAATCACACGGCGTTTGTCGCGCAAGCGCTGCGAAACTTCAAGCATGCGCAGTTCTTCGCTTAACGCAATTTTTACATTGGAATCAGAACCGATACCAAAAGTACCGCCGCGCTTTAAAAAGCTTAACGCGTTGAAAACACCATCGCCCAAGTTGGCTTCAGTTATGGGGCACAGACCAGCCGCCGCGCCAGACCGGGCCAGATCGTCAACCTCTGCTTCGTCCATGTGGGTTGCATGGATCAGGCACCATCGTTTGTCGACTGGCATGTTATCCAGCAGCCACCTTATGGGCCGGACCCCGAGCGTTTTTTGCACTTCGTCAACCTCGCCGACCTGTTCCGCAATATGGATATGGATTGGGCTTTTGGATGCTAGATCAATAGCCGCATTCAGCCCATCTATCGGTACAGCACGCAAGGAATGCGGTGCGACTCCCAGCTTAAAGTCGCTCGGGTGTGTATCCATTTGAGAGTTGATATTGGAAAATAACTGCTCAAATTGATCGACCTTGCAGCCAAATCTCAGTTGTCCACCATTAAGGGAGTGTCCATTGAGGCCGCCCTGCATATACAAGACAGGCAAGTGAGTGTATCCGATTCCGGTTAAGCGGGCCGCTTCGAAATGGCGAAGCGATAATTCTTCTAACTGCTCGTAGGGTTCGCCGCCGGGGCCGTGATGCACATAGTGAAATTCGGCCTGAGAGGCAAAACCCGCTTCCAGCATTTCCATTTGTACTTGCGCAGCTACGGCCTCGATGTCGTCTGGTGAAAGAATTTCCAGAAAGCGATACATAACCTTACGCCAGGTCCAAAAGTCGTCATGGGCAGTTGGTCCGCGCGTTTCCGCAAGACCCGCCATTGCCCGTTGGAAGCTGTGGCTATGCACATTGGATAGGGCCGGCAGTAGGATGCCGACCGATGCAGCGGATGCGTTGTTGTCGACGATTCCGGAAATTCGGCCTTCGCTGTTGATTTCGACTGCAACATTTTGTCGCCATCCCGTCGAGGTTAAAGCCTGTCGTGCAGCAATGATGGTGGCCATTCTACTTGCATCCGAAATTATTATGTGCATACATAATAGCATATTTGCGGCCAATAACAATAGCATCAAACACCAATGAAACAAGATCTGCTTTTAACTGGATGCAAGCTCGCGGCGACGCAGCAGGACGAGAATGCTTACGGTCTAATTGCGGGCGGCGCGGTACTTATACGCGGCAATCGCATTGCGTGGGTCGGCGATGCTGACAACATTCCGTCAGAATACGCAGGTATTGAGACCGAAGATCTGGATGGGCGTCTGGTGACGCCAGCCTTGATCGACTGTCATACTCATTTGGTTTTTGGTGGAAATCGCGCACTCGAATTTGAAATGCGCTTGAGCGGTGCCAGCTACGAGGATATTGCAAGAGCAGGCGGCGGTATTATCTCAACAGTAAAGACCACCCGGGGAGCGACCGATGACGAGCTTATCGAACTCGCGCTAAAGCGGCTTGATGACCTCATCAGCGAAGGTGTCGGTGTGGTGGAAATAAAGTCTGGTTACGGTCTGACAATTGAAGATGAGATCAGGATGCTGCGAATTGCGCGGCGGCTCGAAACACTACGGCCAATAAAGATTGTTACAACATGGCTGGCGGCCCATGCAGTTCCGCCGGAATATACAGGCCGATCAGATGCCTATATTGATGAAGTTGCGATACCTGGTCTGCAGCAAGCCGCCGCTGAAGGGTTGGTGGACGCAGTTGATGGCTTTTGCGAAAATATTGCTTTCTCGTGCGATCAAATTGAACGATTGTTTATCGCCGCCAAGACACTTAGCCTGCCGGTAAAATTGCACGCGGAACAGTTGAGTGATCAAAAGGGCGCATTACTTGCGGCCCGCTTTGGTGGGCTTTCCGCTGATCACTTGGAATATTTGAACGAAAATGATACAGCCGCATTCGCGGCATCCGGCGCAGTGGCGGTGCTGCTGCCAGGTGCTTTTTATACGCTGAATGAGACCAAACTACCCCCGGTCGGTGCCTTGCGTGAGCACAGTGTTGAAATGGCTATTGCAACTGACTGTAACCCGGGAAGCTCGCCTATTTCGTCAATCCTGACGGCAATGAATATGGCCTGTACGCAATTTGCGCTCACGCCTGAGGAAGCGTTGCTGGGTGTTACGCGGCATGCAGCTAAAGCGCTCGGCTTGTCCGATCAATACGGCGTTATTGCGCCCGGGTATAGAGCCGAGCTGGCGGTTTGGAATGTGGATCATCCCGCGGAGCTTTCATACTGGTTGGGCGGCTCGCCTTTGCATAATTATATTACTCGGAGGGCCACGATATGACGCTGTCTCTTTTGCCCGGCGCAACCAAACTATCTGACTTGGAAAAAATATACCGAGAAGACAGGCTCTTTGAGCTGGCGGGGAGTACTTTTGATGCCGTGAACCGAAGCGCTGCAATTCTTGCTGATCGGGTCAAAACCGGCGATGCTATATACGGCGTCAATACCGGTTTTGGTAAATTGGCATCTGTTCGTATTGACGACCAAAATCTTGTGGCTCTGCAGCGCAATCTGGTGCGGTCCCATTGCGCTGGTGTTGGAGAGCCGCTACCCGCAGATGTGGTGCGGCTTATCGTGGCGTTAAAATGCTTGTCGCTCGGGCGCGGTACGTCGGGCGTCCGCCCTGCTGTTATTCACCAGCTTCAAAATATGCTCAAGGCAGACATCATTCCGCTGATACCCGAAAAAGGGTCAGTTGGCGCATCGGGTGACCTTGCGCCGCTTGCGCATATGGCAGCGGCCTTGATCGGTGAAGGAGATGTTTTTCATAGGGGCAAGCAAATGGCTGCTGGTGAAGCCCTACAAGCTGCTGGTTTGGCACCATTGGAACTGCAGGCGAAAGAAGGCCTTGCCTTGCTGAATGGCACGCAGGTTTCCACCGCACTTGCATTGGCAGGCCTGTTTGACGCTTGGCGTTTGGGCGTGGCATCGCTGACGACAACCGCACTGTCGATTGATGCTGCGATGGGCTCGAACGCGCCGTTCCATGATGAAATCCATCAGTTGCGCGGCCACCGGGGACAGATTGAAAGTTCCACCAGACTTCGTGAGCTGCTGGCTGGCTCTGAAATCAGGCGAAGCCACAAACAGGGAGATGAGCGGGTTCAGGACCCATACTGTTTGAGGTGCGCGCCGCAGGTCATTGGTGCTTGCCTTGATCAGTTGCGTCAAGCGGGCACTGTGTTAGAAATTGAGGCCAACGCCGCAACCGACAATCCGCTCATATTGTCGGACGGCGAGATCGTTTCCGGCGGAAACTTTCATGCCGAGCCTGTAGCGTTTGCCGCCGATAACGCGGCCATTGCAATTTCGGAAATTGGCAGCATCGCACAGCGGCGGGTGGCTTTGCTTGTTGATCCAGCGCTAAGTTTCGGTCTGCCAGCCTTTTTGGCGCCCGACCCCGGATTAAGCTCGGGTTTGATGATCGCCGAAGTTACGTCCGCCGCCTTGATGAGCGAGAACAAATCCTTATCAAATCCGCGTTCGGTAGACTCGACACCAACATCTGCCAATCAGGAAGACCATGTATCTATGGCCTGCCACGGAGCACGAAGGTTGCTCGAGATGAATGACAACCTCGCAGGTATTCTTGGTGTTGAAGCTATGACCGCGGCCCAGGGGATTGAGCTTCGCGCTCCTTTGCAAACTAGTAAACGGCTGAAGGCTATAGTCGGTGATGTTCGCGATGTTTGTCCTCCGTTGGTGGATGATCGCATGGTTGCCGCTGACATTGAAGCAATGGCTGCACTGGTCCATAAAAGCGATGTTTTAAGCCAATTGGGAGGCAGCATTGCCCCAATCGAGCTGGGTGCGTGAAACCCGTAACTGTCATACGCGGTGCTGGGCCGATTATTCTTGGTCAGCCTCATTCGGGTACATTTGTGCCAGACGAAATAAGGGCCAACCTTAATGAACTAGGCCAAGACCTTAGGGATACAGACTGGCATGTGCCCCAGCTATACGATGGGCTGCTGAATAGTGCCACGGTCGTGCGCGCAAATTTTAATCGCTATGTGATTGATGCCAACAGGGACCCGCGGGGAACCAGCCTTTACCCTGGTCAAAACACCACCGAATTAGTTCCAGCTTCGACGTTTGATGGTAAACCCATATGGGACCGGCCTCCCACTGGAGCGGATATTATCGCCCACTTGGAAAAATTTCACGGCGCGTACCACAGCACGCTGGCGGCGGAAATCGCCCGCGTTAAAGCCAAGCACGGCTATGCCGTTCTCTATGATTGTCACTCCATTCGGTCAGAAATTCCCTATTTGTTTGATGATCAGCTACCCGACATGAACATCGGCGACAACGGCGGAACCACATGTTCGCCGCTTATCACTGCCGCGATTGAACGGGTCTGCGTTAAGCAATCAAAATACAGCCATGTGGTCAACGGACGATTCAAAGGTGGCTGGACCACTAGACATTACGGCAACCCAAAGGGCGGCATTCATGCGGTTCAAATGGAATTGGCGCAACATCAATATCTGGCGAGCGAAAAGCCGCCGTTCAATTACAACGAAAGCAAAGCAGACGCACTCAGGGTGGTCTTGCGAAACATTCTAGAAGAAATTCAACAAATAGTTCAATCAGGCCGATTGATGGAGATATAGCGTGGACAGACAGCTTCCCAACAGACGAGAAATTAAAAGTCCAACCGGGCCGGAACTTAATTGCCGTAGCTGGGCAACGGAGGCACCCTTCAGAATGCTCCAGAACAATCTGGACCGTGAGGTAGCGGAAAATCCCGATGAATTGGTGGTATACGGTGGCATCGGCCGTGCCGCTCGTACCTGGTCTGATTTTGACCAGATCACCAACACACTGAAAACATTGACTGATGAGCAAACTCTGGTTGTTCAATCCGGTAAACCGGTTGGGGTGTTTGAAACTCACAGCAATGCGCCGCGGGTGCTGATCGCGAATTCTAACATTGTACCACATTGGGCCAATTGGGACCATTTTAACGAGCTCGATAAGCAGGGTCTGATGATGTACGGCCAGATGACCGCGGGCTCTTGGATTTATATCGGTACACAGGGCATCGTGCAGGGCACATACGAGACTTTCGTGGAAGCCGGTCGCAAGCATTATGGCGGCAATCTGTCTGGGAAATGGATATTAACCGGCGGACTCGGCGGAATGGGCGGCGCGCAGCCGCTTGCCGCCGTGATGGCCGGAGCTTGCTGTTTGGCGGTAGAATGCAACCCCGACAGTATCGATTTTCGGTTGCGCACCCGTTACTTGGACGAAAAAACCGATAGCCTTGACGAAGCGTTGGCGATGATTGAAAAATGGACAGTTGCAGGCGAGGCTAAATCGGTTGGATTATGCGGAAATGCGGCTGAAATATTTCCCGAGCTTGTAAAGCGCGGCGTTCGCCCAGACATGGTTACAGACCAAACGTCAGCTCATGATCCGATCAATGGCTATTTACCGCTGGGCTGGACTATGTCGCAGTGGAAAGATAAACGCGAAACGGATCCCAAGGCCGTAGAGCGCGCCGCCTGCCAGTCGATGAAGATTCAAGTGCAGGCAATGCTGGATTTTTGGCACGGGGGTGTTCCAACGCTTGATTACGGTAACAACATTCGCCAGGTCGCCCTGGACGAGGGGCTTGCAAACGCTTTTGATTTTCCAGGATTTGTGCCGGCTTATATTCGCCCACTGTTTTGCCGTGGCGTTGGGCCGTTTCGTTGGGTTGCCCTGTCCGGGGACCCGGAAGATATATACAAGACCGATGCCAAAGTGAAAGAGCTGATGCCGGATGACAGCCATTTGCATAATTGGCTTGATATGGCACGTGAACGGATCGCTTTCCAAGGCTTGCCGGCGCGTATTTGTTGGGTGGGGTTAGGTGACCGACACCGGCTGGGCCTTGCTTTCAATGAAATGGTTGCCAGCGGTGAACTGAAAGCACCGGTTGTTATCGGGCGTGACCATCTGGATAGCGGATCAGTTGCTAGCCCTAACCGCGAAACTGAAGCGATGAAAGATGGCTCAGATGCTGTATCCGATTGGCCGCTCTTGAATGCGCTCTTGAACACTGCATCTGGCGCGACGTGGGTCAGCTTACATCACGGTGGCGGTGTTGGCATGGGCTTTTCCCAGCATTCCGGTATGGTGATTGTTGCCGACGGCACCGAGGATGCCGCGAGGCGTTTGGGTCGAGTTTTGTGGAACGATCCGGCAACTGGCGTTATGCGGCACGCTGATTGTTCGGGTGCGTTAAATGATTTTTTGCTCCCGCAAAGGCATATGTTTTGAGTGAATTTTTGGAGACGGTCTAACGGGCGGGGAGGCTCAAGGTGGCATCACAAGAAGGTTCGGTAAAATACTCAAAGGCAGATGCCGGTTATATGGATAAGCGCGGCCTTAAGCGCTATGCTGGCATTTGGTCATTGTGGGCACTCGGTGTGGGTGCCGTTATCTCAGGTGACTTTTTTGGCTGGAACTTCGGGCTTAGTGTTGGCGGTTTTGGCGGACTTCTTGCCGCCACGGTTATTATTGCCATCATGTATATTGGGCTGTGTTACTCCATCGCCGAAATGTCGCCCGCGTTGCCGCACACTGGCGGCGCCTATTCTTTTTCCCGAACCGCGATGGGACCCTGGGCGGGTTACATCACCGGCCTCGCCGAGAATATGGAATATGTGCTGACACCTGCGGTGATTGTTGTCGGGATCGGTGGGTATTTAGGCTCGATTTTCAATTCGATGCTCGGTGTCGATATAGCTGACCCGGTTTGGTGGGCAGTTTCTTACGCCATATTCGTGGGCATCAATATCATCGGTGTGGAACTAACGTTCAAATTCACAGTAGTGATCACCTTTTTGGCGCTCGGTATTCTTGCTGTTTTCTGGATTGGCGCGATTCCGCATTTCTCGCTTGAGCATGCACTGGATATTACGCCGCAAGAAGGGGGCAGCCTGTGGTTCCCGATGGGCATGGCAGGCATCGCAGCCGCGCTGCCATTTGCGATCTGGTTTTATCTGGCAATTGAGCAATTGCCGCTCGCGGCGGAAGAAGCACATGATCCTTTACGGGATATGCCGCGCGGGCTGCTGTGGGGTATTCTTACGCTGATCATCGCGTCGTTTCTGACATTGTTTCTAAACGCAGGTATTGCGCCTGGGGCTGCAGTGGTGGGTCAGTCAGATGAGCCCTTGTTCCTGGCCTTCAAAACCATTTTTGGTGACGGCATTGGGGCATCCTTGCTGGCGCTGGTTGCTGTGGCGGGACTGGTAGCTAGCTTTCACACAATTATTTATGCTTACGGCCGCAATATCTATTCGCTCAGTCGGGCTGGCTATTTTCCCAAGTGGCTATCGGTTACGCATTCAACGCGCAAAACTCCTCACGTGGCGCTGATTGCGGGTGCAGTTGTAGGCTTTGTGGTGGCGCTTATTATCCATAAAGGCGAGGCAATTTTTGGCAAAGTGCCCGTTGGGGCCGTGCTTCTCAATATGGCGGTATTTGGTGCCGTGATTGCTTATATTATGCAGATGCTGGCTTTTGTAAAACTCCGTGCTATGCCGGGTATTCACCGCCCTTATGTTAGCCCGCTCGGGAATACAGGCGCAATTGTGGCTGGCCTGATCGCGCTTGTTACACTGGTTTTCCTTTTCTTGAATGAAGAATACCGGATCGGTGTGTATGGCTGCGCCGTATGGTTCGCGCTGGGGTTGATTTATTTCGCCGTGCATTCGCGCCATCAGATGATCCTGTCGCCTGAAGAAGAGTTCGCGATGAACCTTAAAGCTGAGCGGGAGGGCGATGCATGAAAACCAACAAGGACATCATCAAGCTACTCGAAAAAGAGCAGCTTAAGCATGTGAAGGTAGGCGTTTTTGACATGGACGGCGTGCTGCGCGGTAAATATATGAGCCGGGACAAGGCTTTGTCGGCACTCGAAAAAGGCTTCGGTTTTTGTGATGTTGTGCTCGGCTGGGACAGCAATGATCAGCTTTACGACAATGTCAAATATACCGGTTGGCACACCGGTTATCCGGATGCCGAAGTGCGACTTCTGCCCGAAACTTTCCGGCGTATGCCGTTCGAGGATGATATGCCTTTCATTCTCGGCGAGTTTACCGGCCCAGCCGAAGCCATTTGCCCGCGCGGCCTATTGCGTAGAGTGGTGGAAAAAGCTGCATCTATGGGCTTGACCGCTAAGGCGGCCTGCGAATTTGAATTCTTTCTGTTTGAGGAAACCCCCAATAGCGTTCGCGATAAAAATTACAAGGATATGAAAAACATCACCCCTGGATTTTTCGGCTACTCAACGCTGAGAAGTGGGGTTCATAGCGAGTTTTACCGTGAGCTTCTGAACACTTGCCTTGCCATGGACATGGAGATCGAAGGCCTGCATACGGAAACCGGACCTGGCGTGCTAGAGGCAGCGATTAAGGTGGACGACGCGCTTGCTGCAGCTGATAAAGCGGCGCTTTTCAAAACTACCACGAAGATATTAGCCCAGCGCCGCGGCTGGATGGCTACTTTCATGGCCAAATGGTCAGACGACTGGCCGGGCCAAAGCGGGCATATCCATTTGTCGCTTCAGGACAAAAAAGGCGACAGTGTCTTTCATGACGATGTGGCAGAGCAAACGATCTCCGAGACTATGCGGCATTTTATTGGCGGGCAGCAGGCTTTGATGCCTGAACTGCTGGCGATGATAGCACCTACAATCAACAGTTACCGCCGCTTGATTCCTGGATTTTGGGCACCAACCGAAGCCAGCTGGGGTGTTGAAAACCGGACCTGCGCCTTGCGTGCAATCACCGGAAGTCCGTCAGCCCAGCGGGTGGAGTACCGAGTTGCGGCGGCAGATATTAACCCTCATATTGCGGTCGCGGCAGCGCTTGCCAGCGGGCTATGGGGTATAGAGAATAAAGTCGAGCCCGATGCGGCGGTTGAAGGCAATGCCTACGACCAGAAATTTGCGAACGAAAGGCAACTACCGCGCTCGCTGGATGGCGCCGCAACGCTGTTGAAAGCGTCAAAGGTGGCGCGCGAGTTGTTTGGAGACAAATTTGTGGACCATTATGCGGCTTCGCGCGAATGGGAAGTGCGGGAATTCAATAAAGCCATCACTGACTGGGAACTGGATCGGTATTTTGAGATTATATAGGGAGACTGGCGATGCAGCTTTCCGGTAACTGGAATTATCCGACCCAGTATCAGATGGGAGCTGGGCGCATAGGCTCGCTCGCGGCCAATGCGTTCGCGTTTGGAATAAAGTCGCCGCTTGTCGTGACCGATTCCAGCATTATTTCTTTGAGTTTTTTTCAGAAAATAGTGACTGAACTCGGTAAAAATGGACTCAAAACCGCTGTTTTTTCTGAAATTAAGCCCAACCCGACAGGCAAAAATATCGATGACGGCGTTGCTGCATACCGGGCGGGCCAACATGATGCTGTTATCGCCATTGGTGGTGGTAGTGCTCTGGATGCTGGCAAAACTATTGCACTTGTGTGTGGGCAGGGCCGGTCGTTATGGGACTTTGTCGATGAAGGTGACAATTGGGCGCGCGTGCAGCCCGACTTGGTGCCACCAATCATTGCAGTACCCACCACAGCGGGGACAGGTTCAGAGGTTGGGCGAGCTTCGGTTATTCTGGATGAGAAAGCGCACACAAAGCGCATCATTTTTCATCCTAAAATGATGCCTGAACTGGTCATCGCCGATCCGGAGTTGACCGTTGGCTTGCCATCCAAACTCACCGCTGCGACCGGTATTGATGCGCTGGCACATAACCTTGAAGCTTACTGTGCGCCGAGTTATCACCCGATGGCAGTTGGCATTGCGGTTGAAGGCATGCGACTGATTAAAGATTGGTTGCCACTGGCAGTAGCAGATGGCTCAGATATTGAAGCGCGCTCTCATATGCTGGTAGCATCTTCAATGGGCGCAACCGCGTTTCAGCGTGGTCTTGGCGGCATTCATGCGCTCGCGCACCCCTTGGGCGCGATTTATGATGCGCACCACGGCTTGCTCAATGCGATTTTGATGCCTTATGTGCTGGTCGCTAACCGATCGAAAATTGAAGGCATTATTACAGACCTGACGCGTTCGCTCGGGTTTGCGGATATCGGCTTTGACAGTTTTCTCGATTGGGTTCTGGCGTTGAGGCAAGATCTGGCGATTCCAAATTCTTTGGCGGAAATTGGGATTAGTGACCAAGACGTCGAGAAAATTGGTGAGATGGCTGAAGCTGACCCGACTGCAGCCACCAATCCGATCCGTTTTGCCGCCGCCGACTATACTGTGATCCTGCGCGCAAGCATTGCTGGAAAGCTTCAGCGCTAGGAAAACTCGGGAACCGCAGTTGTCTGATTATTCTGTTTATTCTCTAATTTGAACGTGCGAAAAGTCGTTAGCGACAGTTTTTAGTGCTGGAATCGTTTCGTCACGATACGGCGTTTGCCACTCAATTAGCGCCAAATCATCCAGGTAGACTGTTGTCGTTTCATTGCTCATGCTACGGACCTCGATCAAAAACCTGAAGCTGCGAGTACCCACACGCGGGCTGATAAAGTCGACAGCAACTTGTTGCCAATTACCCGGTTGTATCACCTTGCGGCCCAGTTCAATCTTGGGGTTGCCTTTTAGTGCTGCAGTTAGGCCGTCTCGGGTTCCTCGTTTTTGAAACGAGAAAATTACTGTTGCGGGTTTATCGCTTCTGAGCATAGTAGCAATTGTTGTTGGGCTGCCGGGCTTGAACGCACGGGTGAATTTCCTCATACCTGTTTCAATAGACGCTTGGTCGGGCGCTGTAATTTTCAGCGACCTTGACCCGCTGTGCGCTTTGTCGTCGGTGACTTCGATGTTTGCGGATGCGTCTAGCCAGCTTCGATCCGGCGCGCCGAAGGTGAGGTAATCTTCAAAATCGCCCCGGCTCAAAAGATCTCGGCCAAACCTGTGTTTCGCCCCGCTCGGTGAATTAGAAAGGTTCGATACCTGTGTGTTCCAAGGATAATGAGTTAACGGCCAAACCGTGCCGTCACGGATTTTTGAGCGAAGCGCATCGTGGTCAAGCGAAGTTGCGACTGGTGTTGGTACAGCGCCAGATAGAACCACAGCATGCCCGCCAGACGCCATCATATAGGTGCCGCGTTTGGCCGACAGCGATGAAATTCGTTTGAGAATATTGTGTCGCATTTCGCCGGTGGCAGGCGTGGGCGTATAGCCCTTCAAGTAGATCGGCACTGCCTCAGCACGGTGGAAGTTGTTGCCGTCCATCCACACATACAACAAGGCAGATTTCTGCGCGGTGTAGAAATATTGGTCAAAGGTGAAATTCCCCAGCGACCATGCAATCAGCTTGCCTTTGTATACCTCTAGACCCTGATACACATGAGGGTGATGACCCAGCGCCATCACCGCACCCGCATCAATCGCGCCTTTCAGCCTTGTTTCAGTGTCCAGCGACGGCTCATCGCCGTACTCTAGGCTACCGTGATATTGCACGATCGGCGATAAACCCTGCGAGCGGTCGCGCGCTACGCTTGCGACAATAGCTTCAAAGCTTCCCAGGGGCGGCCCGCCTTTGGTGTTGCCTTCTGCCACTTGCGACGGCCTCGCGCTGCCAGCCCAGCCAACATAACCCTGCATGCCGTAGCGGCTGCCGCCCAATGTGGCTTCAAATGATCGAAGTGCTTCGTTTTCAGTCAGGCCTGCGCCAGAAAAAGCCATGCCGCGTTGCCTCAAATGTTTAAGCGTCGCCTTCAAGCCGGCATCCAGATAATCATACGTGTGGTTGTTGCCCAAGGTGACATAGTCAACACCAGCCCATTGCAGCGCATCAACAGTTTCTGGCGGCGTGAAAAACGTAACAGACTTGGGGGCTTTTTCTGCTGGTTCGGTCTCAATTACCTGAGTTTCAAGGTTTACCGAAGCAAAATCAGCAAGTTCCAGATAGGGCTTCATATGTTTGAGAATTGCTCTGGCATCATCCAATTTATGGTCAGATCTAATTAACGTCGGTTCTCCTTTAAATGGCTTGCTGAAGCGACGGCCCATCATTGCGTCTCCGCCAAAAACCATCAAGGTGCGTCCTTGCTTTTTTGCCACCAGCGTGACGGGGGGAATTCGGTTCGGCCCTGTTTCTGCAGTCGTTAACTCGTACTTGCTGAATGTATGAACTGCTGGGAAAAAGCCCTCCGCCGAAAATGAAAATTTGTAAATATCCTCATTGCTTAGTCGTGCAAAAAAATTACCGTTTGGCTCGTTTGTCAATTGACTGCCATTGACAACAATACTCGCAGAAATTGGTGCGCCGGTCTCATCCTGAATATGTCCTGATATCACCACGTCGGCATTGGCATTTGCAGGCAGTAGAAGCCCAACAATGGTCATGACAATTATGCGTAACATAATGTTCCCCTTTCCAATTCTGCAGGCCAAATGTCGCATGATTTGGCGCTATCGTAAGTACAATTCTTTGACATCGTCATAACCTAAGGCTATGCGTTAAAGGAAAAGGAAATTAGATCATGAGGTTACGTCACATTGAAGTTTTTCATGCGGTTTACACCAGCGCATCGATTAGCAATGCGGCAAAGCTGCTCAATGTTTCGCAGCCATCGGTTAGTAAAGTTCTCAAGCACGCTGAAGACCAGCTTGGCTATCAATTGTTTGAGCGAGTCAAAGGCAAACTTGTGCCTACTAAAGAAGCACACCGACTGCATGATGAGGTGGCGAAAGTTTACACTCACCTCCTTAGTTTAAAACGATTATCTGAAAACTTGGGGCACGCCAGTGGCGGCGTGATCAGGGTGGCGGTAACACCGGCGCTTGGGTTAAATATTATTCCTATAGCGGTGGCATCCTTTCTCAAAAACCATCCTGGTACACGATTTGATCTGGAAACACTTCACTTAAGCGAGATACTTGTTTCGCTCAACGAAGGTAAGACAGACTTGGGAATTGTTTTTGATCCGCCTAATTACCCAAATATTCGGGATTATGAGCTGGGAAGCGGTGAATTCGTTTGTCTGGCACCATTGGGCGAGCGTCTTACCGATGAAGACAAAATAAATATTGACGACATTGAGGGTGCAGATTTTATCAAACTAAATGGTCGAGGGCCACTGGGCAGACTTTTGACTCAACAAATTGAAGCAAGCGGCGTTCAGTTCAACACGGTAGCAAATGTTGAGACATATCATATGGCTAAAGCGTTGGTGGAGCTGGGCGCGGGCGTTACTATTGTCGATGAAATTACCGCAAGGGCCAATTCGGAGACCGAAGTTGAAATTAAACGCATTCACCCGGCAGCGAAATTTCAGATCAAGGCGTTGACGCTGGAGTCGGAACCCATATCTCTGGAATGTCAAAATTTCATTTCTCATACCCGGTCAGTAATATCTGACTTCATTGCCCGTCCTATCAATTAGAGCTTGGTGCCATCGCGCACCCATAGCTTTTGGTTATACCCTTCTGTGTCAACAGAATTGGTGCTGCCTACGTGACGGCGATAGGTTGAATTAACAGACGTGTTTGCCGTTATTAGATATCCTGGGGAGGACCACGATGAAAACCACAACAGCACTTAAAGGACTATTGCTTTCCTCTGTAATTCCGCTGCTGGGCGGCGGTGTCGCCGCGCAGGACGATGCGGCTGCAGATGAGGCAATTGAAGAAATTCAGGTTATCGGTTCGCAGATTAAAGGCGCCCGTATAACCGACACCTTACCGGTTTCGGTTGTTAGTAGTGCCGACATTGCGGTGTCAGGTGCCGCGTCGGGTGATGAGCTTTTCCGCTCGATCCCGCAAGTGGGCTTTGTGGCCTTTAACGAAAACAACACTGGCGGCGGCGTTAATGGCGCGCGCGGCGATGTGAACTCAATCAACCTTCGGGCGCTTGGTACAGGCAACACTCTAACATTGCTGAATGGTCGCCGTATGGTACTGCACCCGGGTTTTCAAACAGAAAACCTAGTGCCGGTTGTTTCTGCCAATACAAACACAATTCCAGCCTTCGGCGTTAGCCGGGTTGAGGTTCTGCGTGATGGTGCTGCCGCGATCTACGGTGCCGACGCTGTTGCAGGTGTTGTAAACACGGTTCTGCGGGATGACTTTGAAGGTTTCACTGCACATGCCCGGTATGGATTTGCGGACAATACAGGCCGTCAGGACCTTACCTTAAGTGCCAGAGCCGGATTCGATTTCAACGGCGGGCAAACGCATCTTTCCTTATTCGGGTCATATTATAACCGTAACCGAACAGCAGCGACAGAGCGCGAATTTTCCGCTTCGTCAGATCGGCGTTTTGCTGCTGAATTGATTGGCACGCCATTTGAGGGTGATAGTCAGTTTAGGAACAATTCAATAAACTCACCTTTTGGTCGTTTTCGCGCCGACATACGGATTGACGAACTGGGTGATGATGATTTCCATGTTCAACCGGCGTCAGGCGATTTTGCAGCGTCTTGCCTGGTGGACCGCGGCGACGGTGTTTGTTTTGACAACGGCACTACGCTTGAAGATCCCCTGCGCTATGACTTTGACGTGCGCCGGACGCTTCATTCGCCGCGCGATCGTTACAATTTCTTTGCCATGCTAAAGCACGAACTCGATAGCGGCGCTGAATTATACGCTGAGGCTGGTTATTACCGCGGTGAAGTTGAGCAAGCGGGGTCTCATGGCTCAGTATTGTCTTCTCAGCGGTTCAGTATTTCTCCGACGGCATTCTACAACCCCTTTGGCGCAGCGACATTGGCGGATGGTTCGCCGAATCCGAATCGAATTGCAGGGCTGACCAATGTGCCGGACGAAGGCGCCACTATTCAGGTTCGCAATTTGCGGCCTGTTGATGCAGGCCTTCGGATTACAAATGTAACAGACGACAGTTTTCGTTTTCTGACCGGTATTCGCGGTAACTGGGGCGAATGGGATTATGACACTGCGGTGATGTATTCTGAAGCCACGACCGAAGACCTGACTAACAACCGTATTTCGCTTTCGCTATTTCAACAGGCGATTGAGCGAACCGATGCGACTGCATATAATCCATTTGCCGGCGGCAGCCTAACGGACCTTGCAGGTTCAACGGCACCCGCCAATAGCGAAGCAACAATCGACTCGTTCCGTATTGACGTTTCGCGAAACAATAAGTCGACCTTGTTCCTCGCAGACTTCAAAGTGTCAAATGCAAATGTATTTGAGCTTCCGGGCGGCGATGTTGGTTTTGCAACGGGTGTCGAAGCGCGGCGAGAGAGCTTTTTCGATGACCGCGATGACCGCCTTGACGGTACGACGACGTTCACCGATGTCGTGACTGGTGATTTCGTTACAACCAGTGATGTGTTGGGTTCAAGCCCAACACCGGACACATCTGGCAGTCGCTGGGTTTTGTCGGCATTCGCTGAATTTGCGGTGCCTGTTGTCAGCCCCGACATGGAAATTCCTCTGGTCCAAAGCTTTGATCTTCAAGTTGCGGGTCGCTATGAGGACTTTGAAGTTTCAGGTTCTACGTTCAAGCCAAAAGTGGCGGCTTCGTGGGTGGTAACAGACGGCTTGATGTTCCGAGGCGCTTGGTCAGAGGGTTTCCGCGCACCAAACCTGGTGCAAATTTTTGATACAGGCATTCGCAGGGTAAACACACGAGACGATTTGGTGATTTGCCAGGCGCGGGTTGACGCCGGTGACCTTGCTGACCTGGGAGACTGTCCTGGTGCAGGCGTTGAAAGTGTGCGGTCTGGCACGACGGAACTTGGTAACGAAAACACCACTCAGATTAACATCGGTGCGGTCATAGAGCCTCAGTTTATACCGGGCTTAACCCTGACAGTGGATTACTGGCGCGTTGAGCAACACGACATTGTCGGCATCTTTGGCGATGCAAACCAGATCGCGCTTGATTTGTTGTTGCGAACCCAGGGCAGCTCTAACCCTAATGTAGTGCGCGGTGATGTTGACCCCGATCTTATTCCGATATTTGCGGCCAGCAGTTTGTCGCCAGCGGGTGAAATTATCGAAGTGCGCGACCCATACACCAATCTTGATGATCGCATCGTTGAAGGTTTTGATTTTGGCGTGCGGTATGAATTAGATACCAACGATGCTGGTTCGTTCACCTTTAAATTCAATGCAGCTAACCTGCAAACATTTACCCAAACGCCGGGCGCGTTAGGACAGCAGTTGCTGGATGCCATTGATTCCGGGCAATTACCTGGTTCTGTTGAGGTTGCCGGAATTGGCGATTTGATTGAGCAAAATGGCCGCCCGAAGTGGCGCTATTCTTCCAGTCTGCGCTGGCGGTATGACCAGTTCGGTGCTGGATTGTTTGCTCGCTATGTCGGCGCATTCAATGACACAAGCGCGGACGCAGTAATCGACGGTGTGAGCACCGATTACCGGGTTGACGATTGGTTTACGGTAAATGCCAATGCGTCCTATAACTTTGATGAAGGCTTCCTCGACGGCACCAGACTGCGTGTCGGAATTAACAACCTGTTTGACAGGGACCCTCCTCTTGCTGATGAAAGCTTCGGGTATTTTGGTTCGGTTCATTCTGCTACGGGTCGTTTCTTCTATATCGACATCCAGAAAACTTTCTAGAACGTCATAGAATGGGGGCTTTTGCCCCCGTTTTCCGTTTTTATACAAAGGAATTTGGGCAATGCACGTTGCCGTATTAGGGGCCGGGGTCATTGGGGTTACAACCGCTTATGCGCTTGCAAAGCGGGGCTGCAAAGTGACCATATTTGATCAGGCGAGCTCCATCGCTGCGGGGGCTAGTTTTGCCAACGGCGCTCAGATTTCATACAGCTTTGTCGACCCAATGGCGTCGCCCGCGATGCTGAAGAAAATTCCGGCAATATTGCTTGGTAAAGACCCCAACATTAAGCAGAAGCCCTCGCTTGAGCCCGCTCATCTGCGATGGGGCGCATATTTTTTGGGTAATTGCACGGAACCCAAAGCGACCAGTAATTTGGAAAATGCTATCTCGCTGGCGTTGGAATCAAGAACCGCATTTCGGGATTTGTTGGCAGCGCACAGCATTTCTTTTCGTTATCGGCAAGCGGGTAAATTGGTTGTCACCCGAGACAAAGCGACGCTTGCTCGTATGCAACATGCGGCAAAAATCAAAACCAAGAGTGGTATCGAAGCGCGGGGTTTGACCGCAGAAGAATGCTGGCAAGTGGAGCCAAAAACTGAGCCTCATTACCGCGATATCGTCGGCGGCATATATGCACCAGGTGATTATGTTGGCGATGCACGACGTTTTACCAAAGCGTTAGCGCAAATATGTATCGACGAGTACGGCGTTGATATCCG
>JAAHTG010000802.1_pt1 | contig 25011 bp, 24 predicted proteins | sample 6116081 | NCBI WGS metagenome assembly JAAHTG01 (sample SAMN13939989, study PRJNA603662) | sponge metagenome | isolation source: marine sponge | host: Mycale hentscheli | place: New Zealand | collected 2005 | reverse complement strand
GAATGGAACGCAAAAGAGAAAGATATAGATTTTATAAAAATCAAGGTTTTACAGAACCTCTAATTCATATGTTTTGTAATATGGAAGAAAAACAAGAAGAAAAAGTTATTGAAGAACCTACTGATGAAATGAAACAATATATTCTTCAAAAATCATTAGATTTACATACCAAAGAACAACAATTATTAAAATTAGATAATATTATTCAAAAAAATCATAAAAAATTAAATAAATATTTCCATGAAGATTATCCAAATGGGTGGGCCTTTCCAGATGAAGTTTATGATTATATAAAATCATTTAATCCAAAACCACCAAAAAAATTAAAATGTTTATATTTTACTGATTGTGATGGTATAAAAAACAAAGTACGAATAATAAAAAAACATTATTTTATTAATCGTAGTGATAGAGCAGGTAGATATAATTATGGTAGTTGGTTTTTTTCAAAAAGACATTCACATATTGAAATGAAAAAAATAAAAGATTTTGATGGTTGTTTAAATAATGCTTTTTCATTTACAAAATCTATGAGAGATAAATTAAAAAAAGATAATGATTGTGATTGGAGAACATTAAAAAATTATGTAGGAAAATATGAAAATGATTATAGATGGACGAATATTGTAAATTGGAGAAATAATGTTGTATATGGTGATTTTTTCTTTATTCATTTATCATATTCTGGAAAAAATAAATTATGTTTTAATATTTATTGTATTAATAATAATGATGAGATTACTCATACATCTACATTTAATAAAAAAATAAATGATGATAATGTTTATAAATTAAATTATAAACAGAGAACGGAAACTGGATTATATAATTACACATGTGGAAAACAAATAATAATAACTGATGATTTAATTCCCATGAGTTCATATCTGGAAAGTATCAAAGAAAGACCAAATGATAAAATCAAAGAATTATATTCAAAAATAAAAAAATTACAAAAACATAAAAAATATTATATTGAAAATACTTTGAAATAAAAATAAAATAAAAAAATATTTTAAAAATAAAAAAATTAAAATATTTTTTCGCTGGATCCGCCACAGCATTTATTTGCTGGTAGCAGGTTGTTTTTTATTATCTGATTTTTGCTCCATTTCTTTTTGTTCTACTTCTAACATTTCAAAAAACTTAACTGGTTTTACTACTTTATAAATTACGGCAGTTCCATCATCTATATCCGCAGGAGTTAAATCTGGTTTTAATATAGCAGTTTTAATTCCAGTAATTACAAAACTTTTTGTAGCCTTAAAACTATACTGTGTTCCAAATGAATAAGCATAATCACCAGATGTATATGCCTTATTAGTACATATCATGATACTTTCAGTCGCACCACCATTCTCACTATTAAATGCTACATCACCTTCAAAAATATCTGATTTAACCAAATAAAATGGTGTTACTAATTTAATTGGTAGATTAACGGCAAATGCTGTATCATGTACTGCCGAAATATTTATATTAAAAAATCCTCTCTGTGTATTTAAATCATACATAGGTAAATTACTATCATTAACAGATAAACCCAAATTAAGTGCTGTATCAAATCTTAAATTATTAGTTAATGGATATGGAAATGCAAAGGCATCTAATACTGGTTTTACTGTTTCATAATTTTTCTGAACGAACCACCAATTAGGAGATGTACCAAACCAATTACATAATTGACGAAATGTAAATCCCATTCGTTGGAGAATAGAATTAGAAAACTTATTAGTAATATCTTCTTCATCAAACTGGTCTATTCTTATTTCAACATCATTATCATCTATTACAGATAATGTAACCAATCCAACGCCAGATTGTGAATAATAAGTATAAGGTTCAATCGGTGTTGTCGGATTCTGAAATTGTGTTGTAGGAAACTCATTATAATTAGATGTTATAGACATCTGTCCTGCAGAAGGATTAGCAGTTGAACTCGTACCATTATCTAAATATCTCGGCCAACTCATGTTACTTATTCCAAATCTATTTCTAACAGAATCAAAAGTCATATTCATATTAGGTGCTCCCACTTGTAATATTTTTGCATAATCATCAATTACTGTATCACTTCCACTCTTTTTTAGTGATGGGTTCATAATAACTGTTTGCACACAAAAAGGATTATTTAATCCCAAATCAATTAAACAATATTCACCACCATATCCTCTTTTATTTTGTGTTGTACTTGCCCTCATGGAAAATGCTATATTTAATTGAAAATTACCTTGCCCACCAGTATTAATACATCTAACCATTATATCTAATTTTTTCGCAAGATTAATTGCTGTATATTGTATTCCTTCATATGTAATCAAAGCATCATCATCAACTCTACAATCTTCTGCTATAAAATCATCTGGAAGTACATAATTACCTAATTGTCCTTCATCAAAAAATACTCTTGCTTTTAGATTAGGAAATACGGAAGATGGTTCAGCGGCAGTAAGTAACGGTGATTGTAGGAAGTCAGTAATAATACCACTATCTTTTCCTCTTCCAAAGTTGAAAGGAAAAAAATAATTGGGTTTTATTAATTCACTTTCTAACTGATTAGTTGTTAATGGAGTGGATAATAATTCACATACTTTTTGTGTTTTCATAAACTTATGTAATAATTTTAATGAACTTTCATTATAAGGTAAATTAGTAACAATTAAATACCCATCTGGTATATTGGTTACAGCAGGAGGCCCCGCATTAAAAGGTAAATCAAATATACTATAAATATCATTATCGTGGGCAGCGCCCGGCACTGGGGCAAGTACATTTATTAAATCATTATTTTTAGGGCCAGAACCACCATCATTAATAAACTTACTTAATAATCTACTTCCTAATGTTAAATAAAAAGGATTATCAGTTCCAAACATAGCACCATAAAAATTAAAACCAGTTGGGGCATCTAATAGGCCCGGCATTCCATTTATACTACAATTACATGTATCTTCATCTAACGCAGCCAATTGAGGCATAGTACCATCAAAATTACCTCTGAACCTTGCTGCTATTGTTGTATATTGATTATCTTTTTGTACTGATGCATTAGCAGAATGTATATCTGTCGTTATTTTTTCTGCTATGTTACTGGGTGCGTCATATCCAACATCTACATCAAATCTTATATTCGCCTCTAAACAACTAAAACAATGCCCTTCTTGTGTTGGAAAAACTCTAACTCCTCCATATGCCTTTTCTGGATACATAACATCACTATCTCTCATTAATTGTGGATTAGACCACCATGTACCCACATAATATCTTCTACAACCAGAATTACCCATATTTACACTTTTAGTTGTAAAGTTTTTAATTGGTAAGGCAGGATATGTATATGTATCACTAATATAACCATAATCATCTTGTGTATTTACAGTAACAATATCAGTAGCCGCAGACATATTAGTAGGAGGCATAGTAAGCATATACCGAAGATTTTGATTTATATAATACCAACTATTGAATACCATAGATGAAGTAGAAAAAGGGTAATTTTGTATTTTATTAGGTACTTCAATAACATTCGCCCCAATTCCTATGCTATTAATACATACTTGTTCTACTGAAACTTCATCACCTTCATCTACAACAATACCATTTCCTATCTCATTAAAAAAAGTACCATCTCTATCATTAGATACACTTGCTTTTCCTTTACTACAATATATTAATTGTGTATTCATTTTATATATAATATATATTTATAAAAAACTGTAAATATATATCTTATCTAAATATCTAAAAATCTTCATCTCTCTCATCATCACTTTCTAAATCTTTTATACTTTTATATTGTTGTGCTATCTTTTTAAACTTCTTCCATTCTAATTTTTCTGAAAAGTTTTTATACATTTCTGGTGGATTTTTACGCAGTTTTAAATATAAAAAACTATATGGTTCATTAGCAAACTTTTTATACATATATGTTAATGTTCCGCGATATATTGAATCATATTCTTCTAATATCTTTTCCCATTCTTTTTCATTAACCATTCCATTCATTATTATTACATGATTGGCATTACTTCTTGCCGAAGGTAATAAAGAACGAAAGTTCTGAACCGACAACATTAGGTTACTGTTAATATGACGATATTTAGTACAGAAAGAAAAGAAACTTCGTGGTAAAAAACCAACGGCATCATCTGCCACTATACATATTTTTGGCATCTTTTTCTTTTCATATTCCATCTGTCTTTCTCTAATCATTTTCAAATATTCTGGTTTATATTCACTATAACATTCACAATGCTCTCTTACAAACCTCATAGTATCATCTAATTCAATAGATGGACTAAATACAAAACAACCACCATCAAATGCACTTTCTTTTCCGCCATACATGTGTTTATTTAAAAGTAAATTAGCAATTATTGTACTTTTGCCAGAATTAACAGAACCTAAAAGTAACAATAAAAAACCTTTATTTCTATGTATCTGGGGTAATACTTCGTGAATATCTTTACTTTTTTCCACTTCTATTGGTTGAACTGGTAATACATCTAAATTAGAACCTTTATTCATTTATATATATAATAAATAAATAAAATTAAAAATAATTATTCGTATTTCTCATATTAGGATTATATAAATGTGCTAATGGATAGTTAGTTGAATTAAATTGTGGTATAGGTTTTGTTTTTATTGGTTGTTTTTTAGGTTCTACTTTCTTTTTACTTTTTTGTTTATTATATGCTTCTTTCATATTTTCATATTTCATCATGTACTTTGCAAATGTGTTAAAGTCCATTCCACTATTCTGTGCTTGTTGTGCCATCTTCTGATAATTTTGTGGAGGTTTCGTTTCCTTATATATCTGTTCTGGAATATTTTGTTTCTTTTCTTTTTGTTTATAGTACCTTTCTTTTGCCTTTTGTCTATTCCTTTCCATAGTTGCTTCTCTTCTCGCATCTCTTTCCTCTTGTTTTTTGGCTTTCTCTGCTTCCTTTGCCGCTTTACGCTCGGCGGCCTTGCGTCGCCGTGTTTCAATACCTTTCTGTCTTGCAGCGGCCAAATGTGCATATTTATCTTTTTTAGGTTTCTCTCCCACTTCTAATTTAACATTCCTTTTTGTCTTTTTATTTTTAGTAACAAAAATATCTTTCTGTTCTGTCTTCTCCTCTGCTGGATCCGCAGTCATAAGTACCTCTTCTCCATCAATAGCCTTCTCCCTTTCTATTAATTCATTAATATTAGGATTTACTTCTGGAAACAACTTTTTTGTATTATCGTCCATATAATTTATAAAAAGATTAAAATATTTTTTATATTTTTTAATCTTTCTAAACATTTACTATTTCATTAGTTTCCATATAATCCATATATGTAGGAAACTCCTTCCAATCATGTAATCTATCCATAGGAATATATAAACAATCAGATGTTTCATTACTACCTCTTCTAAATGTACCACCTTTTGCTATTGTTACATAATCTGGTAATATTGTTGGTACTTGCCAAAAACATAATCTATCTTGAAACTTCCAGAAAAAATATACCTTAAATCCTTTCCTCATAAGTTTTCTTGCCGCTCTATATTTATTGTAACCAATTATAATATCTCTAAATTGGAACTTATTAATTCTTCTTCGTTTTATTTCAACTGCAACTTTATTTTCTTTATTAAAAAAATCTATTGCACCCCAACCACTTCTCTCCTTTTCAAAAGTACAATTAAACCATTTATTAATAATTTTATTAAACTTTCGTTCATATGTATCACCATATACCCTATCATTTCCTGCAACCTCTGTGTGATAGGTTTTTGGTAATTTTCTATTTACCATTCTTGAGCCATTATAATCGCCTAAACTTTTCATCTCCTTATATATAATAGTTAAGAAAAAAATATTATATATAAACGAAATTAATTACATGGGTTGTTGTGTATTCTGATAAAATGTGTGTGATGGGTCAAATCGTTGATTAATCTGTGTCCCTCCTTGAAATGGTTGAGCACCAGTATTATTAGGCTTCTGTCTAAAACAAAGAACTACTGATGTATCTAATCCTTCACCAAAGGAAGTAATTTCTTTATTTTCATCATCTGTTATTAATATCTCCAAGCGGTTTAAATCTAAAGGCCCTATATTATTCAAATCTATCCATAATTTTTCTGGTACTTCGTGGCAATACCAACCTTGTGGTGTTGTGTGATTAGCATCGTGAAGACATAATGTATCTATAACATAAAATGTTTTATTAGTTGTAGCCTTAACACCATTCTGTGAAAGAACTGGTAAATTATTTAATTGGTAATGTAACGATAAAGAGGCAAGCCCCGGCAAGATTGAGTTGGCCCCATCAAATCCATATATTTCATAAGGAGTACCAATTGCGGCTATATCATCACTCCATTCAAATACTCCTGCATCTGCATTAGTAACTAATCCAAACTCTACACCAAAATTAAATGGTGAAGGTTGTCCTACATCATAAGCAGGAACATCATCATCTGCATTATACCACGAAGCCCATTCATCAACATCGGCCAAATCCCTCATGGGTTTAACTAACCAATAAACTTGTTTAGATACTAATCCACTACCTGCAACGAACTTTTCTGGTGTTAGATTCAACATTCTCTGTGGTGTTGTACCTGCAGGAGTATCTATAAAACTTACCATAGCACCACCTTCCTCCCATATAGATATACCTTCTTGCGTCCAATATTTTTGATTATAATATGCTTGTAATGTAGTCATATCTATTACCTCATCAATTCCTAATACACCACCAGATTGTTTATATCTGTTACTTAATCTTGTATCATAAAAACCTTTCGTCATGTTATATTGTAAATCTCTCCCCAGAGAAGGATAATCAACAAAACATAAACCATTATGCCAATTATTTAAATAAAATGTTTCACCAGTTGCACCATCACCATTAGTATTCATATTATATAGCGTGCACCAATTAGTAACTGGATTACTTGATGAAGGAGGTAAATAAGGTTCATCTTTTTCTAAATCGTAACTTGTTGGAACACCTGCAACGGATAAACAAAACTCAACTGCAATCTGATAAGGAGAAGTCCATCTAAATCTCCATACTAAAAATGCTTCTGTATTTGCACCGCCATGCACATTAATATCATAAGAACCACCAAAATTAAATCCTGCTCCCGGCGGTACTGTATTAATTCCTTGTGATAGTTCATGTATATCTAATTCTGGCCCTACATCTCTATAAAAACTATTCGTCATGGGTGCATCTGGGTCTAATATTTCGCATTGTGCCACCAACCGTCTGGCCCCTGCCGCTCCTTTCCACTTGTAACGAACACCAATAATATATCTTGCTAATGCACCTCTGGGTTCAGTAGGACTATCACTTCTATTCAAATCACAATTCTGAATAAACTGTTGTCTTCCTGCAAAATTATTATTATCTGCTAATGGTACTCTTCCACCTGCAGTATGCACGAACTCACAACTATTAAGACCAAAGCAATGGGCAGATAGACCAACTCTACCTTCATAAGCGGCACCAACTGCAGCGGCAGGAGTGTTACTCTGTGCTATACCTGCATCTATACCATCTTGCACATAAATATTGTAACCACCACAATCTGCGGCAGATGGTAAATTGTGACCTCCTCCATTTAATTCACTTACACTATTTAGTACAGAATTACCTACATATTGTTTAATACCAACTCTTGTAGAAGAAAATGAGTAACCCCAATATCTATCATAATCTGGTGGAAGAATGGCTGGATCCGCGACCGCCAAATCATAATTATTAAATGCAATTTCACTATTATCAGTAGCACCTAAATTAGAAGGTAATGGAGGGTCACTAATAGATATTGATGGTTCAATTGCACTTCTGATTAATCTGGTTGAACTGTACTGTGTGTGATAAAAATTGGCAGTTGCAGTTGTAGTACCTGCAGGGCCACCAACTCGTGGTTGTCTTACTATTGCATCTGCACCAAATGCAGTAGGTATTAATGCAAAAGAAGCAACATTAGTTGTATCATATTTAGTATTATCATTAAAATCAATCCTATTAGTACCACTTCCTAAATTAATACCATTCGTTAATGCACCGTAACCATTAGGGCCTGCAGTTCCCCATGTAGCAAATGGATTGGTATTTAAACAATTAAATCCTTGCATAAAAATAGGATTAATAGCCCTCTGAATTAATCTACCGTAACATTTTCTTTCTCCTTCTGCATAAAACATATTAGTACCTGCATTATATTCATCTTGTGGGTCTATATCTGCAGGGGCAACACCAGTTATTGTAGGAACAACATTAGAATCAACATATGCGTGATTAAAATTATCATCTAAACCTAACATATTAATTGCTCTTCCAATAGTATTGGTTTCTGCTTCCCAATCAACAACATATGGGTCTTTTAAAGGTAATTGAATTGGTTGATTAAGAGTTTCATTACCAAATCTTACCTCTAATGTACCACTTTCACTTAATTGATTTCCACCAACTAAATTAAACTTTGTATTAACTAATGCAACTTGTGAATTAGGTTCTAAATGTAACGGTTGAGTAAAATAATTACTAAACCTACTGGGTGTGTGAGGATTAGATGTTCTTGAACTTTCGTTGTTTCTACTTTTCAGAAATACTAACGACATTATAATATTTAGATATATTATAAAATGTTTAAAAAGATAAAGCAAGATAAAAAAATAAAAACTTTTAAAAACCCTGCTAAAAGATTAGACAATCCATCTATTAATTCTATTAACGGAAAAATAGAAGACCCAAATGAAAATCAGTACTTGGCAGTAATTGCAACGAAGAAAAAACCAAAAAAGAGAATGCCTAAAAATGAAGAAATGTTTTATAAACCTAAAAAAAATAAATAAGTTGAAAATGATTTAAATAATATCTTCCTTATATATATAATAATGAGTAAGATAGAAGACATGACGAAAGAAGAACTTTTAGAGATTTTAAATCAACAAAAAGAAAAAGACACCATTCGTAAAGAAAAAATGAAGGTTTATATTAAAAATTATCAACAGACAACATCTGGTAGAGAAAAATATATTAAGGCATCTAAAAAATATTATGATTCCAATAGAGATAAGATTTTAGAGAAAAAAAGATTGTATTATCTGAAAAAGAAAGAACAACAAAATAAAGTAACTAAAAATTAACCATTTCCTTATAATATTTTAATTAATTAATATTATAAGAATTATTCTATCTGTGTAACAATTCCTTGTGAAATATTAAGTACCTTCTGTATTCCAGTAAAGAAACGAACTTTTCGTTTAGTATCTTGGTCTGCACCTGCAAGTCCAACTCCTGCCTTACTCTGTGTAGTATAAATTACTGGAAGATTACTCATTCTACGACCTTGACCGAAGGAGTTTTCTAATTTAATACCAATCCAATGCTGACTTCCACATTCATTTGCATTAGCATAAGTATTAACTTCTCTTGATGATAGACCTTGGCCATTAGCGGCAAAAGCACCAGTCCCATCTGTCTGATTAAAGAAACTGTAACGATAATCACAGAGTTGAAGTGGCATTGCCTCAACCATATCTGCCTCGTGTTTCTGTAATGAACCATTAGAAATAGGTTGAGAGTACCAATTGTTACTATCAATATTCAACTGTATCTGTTCTCCTAAACGAAATGCAAGAGAATTATAACGACCTAAATTATTAATACTTTCATTAGCACCATCAACTAATTCTTTCTGTACTACAATAGATTTAACCTTTTTACCTCCTAATGCCAACTGGAAATTATTGTTAAAAGATGTAGCAGCGGCAGATGTAACCAACATATTCTCTTGTGTAAGGATTTCAGTATAAGGAACATCATATCCTCCTCTCTGCATAATTTCCTCGGCAAGCCCTGCCATAAGGTCTGGATAAAAAAGATAATCAACACACATGAAACATTTATTCTCAATCATAGTGGAAGAACAATTAGTAGCATTAAGAGCGGCCCCTGCACTATCTACTTGTGGAGGATAAAATCTGTGACCGAAAGTTTTATCGGCCCATTCAATAACTAAACTGACTTCCTCACGAATAGCAAAAAGAGGAAGTTGAACTCCGCCAGAAAGGAATGGAATAAGTTGGCCAAGGCCGATTGCAAATGAGGGCGTGGTACTTTCACTTGCAGTAATTCTTCGTTTAGGAGGGTCTGCCTCATCAGTTTTAGTAACATCTTGTGTTCCAAAACCTGCAGAAAGATAATCATTTATTCCAAACTCTGAACTTTCACGACCTAATGTACCAACTGGCATAGCATATCCTCTTGATGCTTGTGTAGTCGTATCATTAGTTGCACGAAGGGCTCTTGCGGCAGAACCTATAAAAACATCGTTTCCTCCTTGTTTAGGTTGAACTATACCTTTTTTATATTCATTACTAAAATGAAGTCGTTTCCATGTAGAATACTGTCCTACTTGTACTAAATCACTCACTCTACGACCACCTATTTCTAAATATGCTCTTCGTACCATAGCAAGGGCACCAGTAGATGTAGGTAGAACTGAATTAGTATCAACTGCAGGAGAAGCACTATTAACAACAATCTGTGCAAGATTTAACTGACTGTTACTATCTAACACGCCTTTTTTATCAAACACAAACTTACATGAGTTCTGTGAAAAATTAACTGGAAAAAGTAAATCTGTATTAACATCTTGATTAACTGGTCGTTCCATAGTAGTGGCTCTCAAAACTGGGGGTAATGGCTGTCCTTTACTCATTTTATAATATATAATATTAAAATATTTTAATTGATAGTTTTTTTTAATATTATATCTCTGCGGATCCAGCATATGATTTATTTTTGTTACTATTTCCTAAATTAATTCATTACACTAATTGCACCATTCTGTATCATGATAGAGTTTTTATGTTTAATAAAAAGATAAAGTGAATGAGGTTGCACATTTGCACCATCTGGGGCCGCTAATCGGATTCTCATTCCAAAAGGAGTACCTTTAAAGTTAAGACCATTCTCACTAATATGGTCTAAATTAACTCCAATATTATACTGTTGTATCTGGTCTTCCTCATTAATAGAGTAACGAACTCTTGAATATCTTGCTTGACCTAAACCACCAACTGTTGTATTACCTGCACCAACATCATTAGAAAGTTCAGTTTTAAGTGACTTAACTGCATTGGCCAATCTCCACTCTCGTCTAATTGCATTAAGTTCTATCTTATTTTTCAAACTATCTGCGGTTCCTTGCGCTTGACTATCTTCTGATTGCACTTCAAAATCTAATGGAATACGGAGGCCACCCTTCGTAAAGACCATATCTTCTACTTGAATATTTCTCTCCAACTGACCTCCTTTATCTTGAAGAGGTTGGAATGTTCTCTGACTATCATAACTGTAACTATTAACAAAAGATGATGGAATGAGATTAGATATAACTGCAAGTGTTCGTCCAGTATTAATATTAAGTGAAAGATTATGGTCGGTGCCGTTAATAACATTATAGAATGAAGTAAATGTATTATAAGTGAGAACTCCATTTTTGTTACTCATGAGTGACTGTTGGAATTGTTCGTCACCAGTTTCACATTCAAATGAAAGAGTTAAATCAGACATTTCATAATATGCTCCACCTTGTGTAGTACCTGCAGTAGAAGCAGGGCCAATATTTCTAAATGTATTGTTATGAATTACATAATTAGAAGGAGCAAGTGTAATAACTATGCGTAAGCCTTGCACGAGCGATAAATCAATAGGTACTCCTTGAATAAGTCCGTCTAAAATAGGAACAGCAAACTCAAAAGGTTTATCACATTTCTTTGCTTGTGAAACATCTTTTGAAAGAGCACCATATATACTATCTACACCACCATTCAAATAACTATTAATAGATTCATTAAGTGGCATAAGAGAAGCACATAGACGATTATAACTTTTAATGGTACTATATGTGCCACCAGTTCCTAGCGACTGAATAGAAATAGTTTCAAAGGCACTACTAACACCAGTTCTTCCATCTATATAAATATCACCTACTGGGGCCAGTAAAGGATTTGCAGCATTACCACACCAATTAGAAGCATTAACTGGTGCAGAACCGTCACCATTTTTAACTTCAAACTTTCCAGAAACTCTTAAACTTTTGCCGTTCATGATTTTTGGGTCACTTGGCACTTCAAAAACAATCTGTGTAAGTCCAGTCCTATCTCCGAATAAACCAGAAGAACTTGTATTCGTTGGATTTACTTGTACTACTTGTCTGCGTGTATTCATCATTTATAAATAATAGTTATATTTTTTTTAAAAATAAAATTATTATTCTAATCATAAGATAATTTAATAAATAATAGAAGCACCATCACGATTAACAACCAATCGGCGAATTGATGCAATCTGATTAATCCACAATTTATTTTTCTGTGGAGGGTTACTTGTACTATATTCAACACGAAGTCCTAAATTACCATCTGCTTGTAAATTATATACACCTCCATACTTGGCAAGGGCACGACCAATTAAAAGATTTCCTTCCTGCGCTTCCAGATTTCTAACCATACATCTTGCAGAACCTAATGCCTTTTCAGTTTCCCATAGGGCCACTTGTTCTGTTTTTGGTACTGTTGCAGAAAGTTGTCCCAATTCAACTTTGCGAGTAGGTTGTAATTTATTATTTACTAAATAATTATAATTATCAACATTATCAACAATAGTTCCTAAATTATCATTATATACCTCTTCTCCTAAACCGTTCTCCGTACATAGTGTTAGAACAGAAGTTGCCATCTGATTAATAACTGGCATATTTAACTGCACTGTCTGCTCTGCCGCTGTTGTATTGTTACGATAGCAAGAATAGGTAAGGTAATCATGTACTGCACCTTCTTCCGTCATAGTAGATTTAGCAAGTTGTTCTACATATCCTGCAGGAGGTTGTGCCGTTTTAAGAACAAACTTAACATCAGTAAGTACAACTCGTGGAGTTTTATTAAACATAGTATCTTTACTAATGAAACATGTGTTATTGTTTGCAACTCCTGCCGCTCCTGCATTATCTCTTCCTGCACCTCCAATATAATCATTACCAATAACACCTGCCGCTGCCGCAATTTCACATCTTACTCTGACGACACCACCTGCATTCTCACCTGCATTACATTTAACTGCAGTAATAACACCAATATCGGCTAATACTGCTGGATTGGCATTATTAAATGCACGTACCGTTTTTCCTACTAAAAGATTTAATCCACCAACGCACTGATTACGAACTGGAAGACAACCGGCATCAATAGCAGGTTGTGTAGGTACTTGGCCTGCACCTGCCGCTGCGGCCGTAATCTGATTAAATCCTGCATTCTTTTCAGTATATAAATCAATAGATGTTAATGCACCTGCACCACCAGCGGCTGACTGAATACCAAACTTATGTGATTCTATAATATCACTTGCAAGAGAACCATCGTTGTTACATACACCGGCACCAGACCAAAGTTCTAATGCTTTCTTTGCCGAATTAAGGTCAATCTCAACGCGAAGGCCTTTTGTTAGTAACCCTGCAGGCATCATCTTCTGTGAAAGAGCACCCAATACACCAGAGTACAACTGAACTGCAACTTCACATGTATTAGGTGACCCAGTAGTATCAACTGAATAATCATAGGTTGCTTGTCTTCCAGTAGTGTAACTGTTAAACAACATAGATTTATCACCATTTCGTGAAGGAAAATCATCATAAAGAACACCATCAAAATCACGACTGGTAGGTTCTAAAAGTTCAGTAAGACCTCGTTTATTTCTAACAGTACGGTTTTCAGAATAATAATGAAGTTTCTCTGCCAACTCGGCATAATTTTGTATAGTTTCTAATTGTAAATTGCTATTCATGTCGTAAATACGAATCTGATTAATAAGGCTATGAATACCGCACTTTTTACTAAAAGTAACAACTGCAGGAGCATTATCAACACGAACCTTAAATGTAAGATATGTCTGGCGTGGGTCAATAAATGCATTAAATGCAGGTATTTCAAAGCGAACTGTCTCGCCGTCACGATATTCTAACTGATGGTCGGAAGGACTAAAAGTAGATTTAGAAGGAATAGTTTTATTGTACTGTGATGCCACAAAATCCATTATACATATCCTAAATAAAATAATTTTTCTAAAACATTCAAAAAAATTATTTTTTATAATATTAATTCTTCTATTAGTTTTTCTGGTACTCTATATCTTTCTAATCTATTTCCACCACAACCCACTCCTTTTTGTACTCCATCTCCCCATGAACCAGTTGTTAAATTATGTTTCATTCTTTTCTTATCACATTTTTGATTATATTTTATAACAGAAGGACATTCCCATCTTTTACATCTTTTTGGAGAGAAGTTCTTTTTATTCGTCCATATTCTTGTGGATTTTTTATAATCAAAACCATAAGAACAATAATCTACATCATAGTAAGGAAGATTTTTCATAAACTCTCTTTTTTTCAATAATGATGATTGAGGATTTTCAATAAACCATAATCTGGGTTTAAAATAATCAATAATTTCTAATGTTTTCAATACTAATTTATCACTATATTCTAAATCTTTTTCATAAAGTTCTTTGGTATATGTATATAATTCACCAGTTTTTTTATTTCTTTTTTTCCTTCCATTTCTACCATCAATCCACGCAAGTTGTAATATACTGTACCATATGCAAGGACAACCTGCAGTTATAATATCAAAATTATCTTTTGGATATTTTTTATAATTCCATGTTAATATATCAGTTTTATGAGTAAGTTTAAATCTTTTATAATCATTAATATCAACAGTAACAACATCATGTGTTTTTTCTAATATATTTTTCCAACTACCAGTACCACTAAATAAATCTAATGCATTTCGTTTCATTATATATATTATAATTATTATTTTTTGAACTTTTTAACTCTTCCAGTTTTCTTTTTTTCTTTCATCGCCTTTTCTTTTTCTTTTTTAGATAATTCTTTCATAGTTACTGGTGTATCTTTTGTTACTCTTTTAGTAGGACGATATATATCACCTTTTTTCTTATATCCTTTACCTCCTCTCTGATTTTTCCAATCCTCCTTAAACCAACGGCCTAAACCTTTCTTTTTATTTTTTGTACCTTTATATGCGGATCCAGCACCATATTTCTTTTTATATCTTTCCTTATAAGTTTTAACTAATAATCCAGAACGATATGCAGAATGTTTTGGTATTTTCTTGTATATTGATTTCTTTACACTATCATATAATTTTTGGTCTTTTGGTATTGCCATTTATAAATTATATGATATTTAATATTTATTTTTTCATTTTTCTCCACATAGCACCAATCTCTTTCATGGATTTACCTGCCTTACGATGTTTAGATACAAATGCTTGATATGGTGACCGTTTCTTTTTAACATCTTTACCTTTTCTGTGAAAATCTTTATCACCTTTTTTAGTAGTAAAATCTTTATCACCTTTTCTTGTTTTAGATTTACTTCCTTTTTTACCAGTAAAATCTTCATCACCTTTTCGTGTTTTAGATTTAGTACCTTTTGTTCTTCCTTTCATAGCCTTTCTTTCATCGGCTCTATCCTTTGCACTCTGTTTAGGAGGACGACCTCGTTTTTTTCCATATGTTCCCATTCCAGATGGCATAATTATAATATATCTAAATATAATTATTTTTTACTCAATAATTTATTTCCAGATAAATAAGGTTTTTCTCCTCTGTATCTCATGTAAGCCTTACCTGCACTAATGGCTGTTTCTCTACTATTAAATGATTTTTTAACATTAACCTTCTTGTGAATGTTATATAATTTCCATTTATCTTTAACTTTTATTATCTTGAATGGCATTTTATTTTATATTATGGAGAGAAAAATAATATATCATTTTGTTAATGATGTGTGAAATTATTGAAAAATTACCTTTTGAATTAAAATTAAAAATATTATCGTACAAAAAATCACCACCACATTTCCTTGCAATTAAATCTGGATTATTTCCAATTAGAGATAGTTTATTACCTCCAATAAAGGAGGAAGATGAATGGATTAAATTAGTTGATAGTGATGATGATGAAGATGAATTAATATTTCAGATGGACGATGTTACACATGTAAATCCTCAACCGTTTCATTATTCGCATTGGACTGATTATTTCCTATAATTAAATTAACTCGTTCTGGTGTGGGTTCTTCTTCAAACTCACTATTAGTATATATACCTATTTCTTCTAATCCATTTACAATAGGTGGTCTTTCAATAGTAGATTTCTTATACTTTCCTTTAAAGGTTTTAATAGATTTTTTATCAACCAAAGGTGATAGTTCATTTAATCGTTCAAAATTATCATTTACTAATTTCAAAAGGTCTTTTGGTCGGATTCTACTTTCTCGTGGTAATCCTAATTCTACCTTAACAAATCTATATAGTTTCGCATATTCTAAATAACTATTTCTGTGATTTTCGGCTCTTCTACTAAAACTAAAATATGCTTGTATTGTTCCTAATGTTGATGTTATTAATGATAATCCACCTACTATTTTTAATGCATCATCTTCATATGTTTCACCAAATAGATTTTTGGCAGATAATGTGAGAGAACCACAGATTGTACTTAATATAATTACTGGTAAATCAATACATAATGCCTTATGTGAATATTTACTTTCACAATTTTTATGTAACATGGATAAACATAATGAATGTTCTCCAACTTCTTTCAGATAAGATTCCAGATTTTTCGTCCATTTAATATGTGGATTATTTCCTTCCATATATTAAATTATTGAGATAAATGTTTATTCCACCACCAGCCGTTGTGTAAGTATTTAATTTTAGTCCATTTACCATTTATTCTTTTATAAATATCTTTTCTGTTTTTCTTTTCTAAATTAGTTGATGTATGGCAAACATTACATTCATGATTAAGAAAGAAACTATTTTTAACATTCGTTATTTTAGATTTACAATTGGTACATCTACACTCGCCTACGGCGAGCATCGCCATTATCATACCATTCTTTTTTTCTTGTACTTCTCTAAAACTTTCATATAATTTTTCTTCTAACTCAATAAGGGCTTTTATGGCATCACCATTAGTATTTATTTCCATATATATATTATATAAATATTTTATTTATATCATATTTTACTCAAAAATATTACTGCGGATCCAGCATAACTATTCAACAACTTTAATTAATTGTCCTTTTTCTGAATTAAAACTTAATACTCTTTCAAACTCTTTCATGTAACCAATAGTCATATCACCATTAAACTTAAAGTTACATCTATTACCTCCTTCTAATAAATCAAAACCAACTCTTTCTCCATTATATAATCTATCGTACATATTCCATAATTTTGTATTATCATCAGTATTTTTTGTATATTTATCTGCCGTAAAATATAATGTTGAATTAGGAACTCCTTTCATTCTAATATGATGACCTTCTACTTTTTCATTTTTTTCATTCATTCCTTCAATAATATCTATATAACACTTCTTTCCCAGATAGATAGATTTCTTACTACTAATTTCTCCACTACAACCATCTAAATCAAAATCAATATGTAATTGACCTAATTTCTTTCCTTCCAAATCTCTTCCGTACTTTTTCTTAAAAGCATCTACTAATTCTGGAACTTTATCATATTCTATATGCATACTATCAGTATCTGTGATATAAATATTAATATCCATATCTTCTGCAAGACACATGGGTTCAAACATAATTCTTTTACTCATAGATAAACATTCAATACCAACTGGTGCATTATTAAAATGTTCCATAATGTCTTTTTGGATTTTAAAAATATATTTTGGTTTTATTTTACTATTTTTATGGATTCTATTATCATATACCTTATAAAACTCAATAATACTATTGTAATGTCTATCTAAATATTTTTTCATTTCTGTTTCGCCTTGAATGATTTTTTCATCAGTATCAATAGGTTTCAATATTGTTTTACCATATGCACTATTCATAATTAATTTATAAACAACTTGTATCGGATTTTTCTCGGCCTTCTTTTTTAATCTTAAATCAAATATTTCTTTAATTACATGTTTAATTGTTGGATTTCTACCATTATTATAATAGTAACCACATAAAATATCATACTCAATCTTATGAAATGATTTCCAATCTTGTAATGTAGTTTTATCTATGTAACATATTTTTCCTTCCATATTATTCGTCCAGTTTCTAATGTGATTTTTACTATCAACAAAAGACATACATGGAATATGATATTTCTTATTTACTTTTGTGATTCTAATTTTAATAAAGTAACCATCTTGTTTATTAATAAAATTATCATTACAATCACCATCTTGAATAACTTTTGGTTTTCCTTTTAAAAAACCGTCCATTCTATAAAATGCTGATGGATATAATGATACTGCATCTAAATCTGCAATCTTTTCTTGTACTTTCCATTTCTTATTATCTCTGGTACAACATCTACCTCCAACAACACATTTCTGTAAGAAGTGTCTAACTCTACCTCCTACTTGATATACATCTTCAAAACAACCGTGTTTCATTAAAACTTTATTAGCAAGTGATGCAATAGTCCAAACACAATTAACATCTAATGAAATAATTTTATCTTTTAAACACCATAATCTGAATGTATTGTAACCATTCATTAATACTTCACAATCTAATTCACAATAATATTTAGCATATTCCATAACATTAAATACTTCAACACCATCATTATTCGTTTTACTGTAACCTAAATCTCTAACATTTTTTACAAATGTTTTATATCTATCACCTAATTCTTTTTTGGCCTTATCAACTGGAACATATCCTTTTATCAAATTATCATAATTATTATATAAATTATAAGGCATTATTTCCTTTTCTTGTTTTAAATTAAAACATTTACCAAATCCACGAAGAGGCATAGTAATTAATTTATAACTATCCTTAAACTCAAAATTGTAACATTTTTTTGTTTTATGAAAATAATATTTACCTTTTGCATTCATCAAACCATTACCTTTTGTTTTTTGTTCGTCTGCGAATAAATATTTCATCATGAACCTATAATCAAACCCAGCATTATGAGCAATCATTCTGTACTTTCCATCTTTACTACCTCCTCTTTCACATACCATATCTAATATTTTTTTACCACAATCATCACCAATAGCATAAACTTTACAATCTTTTTTCTTCTGCGGATCCAGCCATCTGGCACAACACATGTAAGGTCTATGAATTGTTCTCCATAATCTATTTTGTAATGATTTTCTTTTTTCGTGATAATATTTATTTTTCTTCTTTTTATGAAACTCTGTATTTAATTGTTGTAACTGTTGTTTAATTCCAAAATCTTTAATTTTAACTTTACTTGTTTCAAAATCAAAAAATATATTTTTAAAGTTACTTGCCTTCTCTGATTTAAACTGTTCTTTTTCTTCATCATAATCATTTATTTTCAAACAATAATCTTCATCATATTCTAATCCTTTTTGATTTTCATTAATGTAATCTACTGCCTTATCAAAATATATTGTACCAAAAATATTATCACTATAAGCAATTGGTGTTAGATAATCTTTTCTTCCATCATATATCATGTTAATTGCTTGATAAGAGTTAATACATCTATCTTCACTTCTTTCTGGATATAATTTACCTTTTTTGTTTTTCATTTTATAAATAGTTCTCCATTCATCTATTGTTTCATATTTTGATGATAATTCAATATAATTTTTAAGGGCATAAGATGTAAAATTAGTTTTATCAATAATAAAATAATGACTATCAACTAATCCAATCTTAATTTCTTTTTCATATTTATTAGTTCCATAAACATTAGATTTTTTACAATTATCTTTCTTCATTAATCTAATATTCATTCCAATACAATCTGCTATTTTATTTAATCTACATATAGGTATAGACCTATTAAACATCATACCTTTACACGCATCTATCTTTTTCTTATCTAATCCTTCTACTTGTTTTAATGAATGAACTAAACAATTATCAATATAATTATCATTTTCACATTTAGTAAATATTCCGTACTTTCTTAAATCAAAAGGAGTTTTATGTAACCATTTAAAAAATGAACCATTAGCATTATTATTAGCATCAGTATTATTCACTCTATTTATTGTTATTTCATCAATAATATCTATTTCATTTAACCACTCTGCATCACTACCAGTTAATATCTCATCATTTACTTGACTGGCCTCTATTCTATTTGCAAGGTCTTCCCATTTTTGTTGTTGAAAAGTAAAAAATCTTTCACCTTCACCTCCAACAACTTCCATAGTTACTCTCTGCATTCCAATATTTTGTGATATAGTTCTGAAAATTAAAGGCATACCTAATTCTCTAATCATGTTCTGTGTGATAGGCAAACTCTGTTGTCTATTGTTAATTGTGAAATCAGTAACAATATTTTGTAATTCATTAAAAATTACTCGTTGTTGTCTTGTAATTTCATTCTCTATTTCAACTGCATCATTAAACAATCCGGCCATAAATCTGTAAGCAAATCTTTCATTCCTAAATCGTGGGCCATCTGGATTTCTTAATTGTCTGGCAGTATTAAGTACTCTGTTTCTTCGTTCGGCAGCAGTTAATCTACCTCTAATATTAATACCATATTCTCGTCGTATTCTTCGTTGAGATAATTGAGATACTGAACCATCTGGTCTAATCCTAACTGGACGGATTATGTTTCTATTCATATATAGTTGGTAGAGATTATTATTTTCATTTTCCCCCACAATTTCCATTTCCTTATAAAAATATATAAAGAATTGTTTAAGTCATTATTTTTTAATATATTATAAAAACGCCTAAATAAATAAGTATTATAATATATTATAATTAAAATCCACCATATGAAGGTTGTTGGTCTAATGTATCCATGTTGGGTGTAATCAACATTCCTCTCTGTGCGAGTGATGGTGCCAGTTTAGGCATAGAAACAGTAGGAGCCTTTGGTTTATTGCCGAGAATATCATCATCAAACCAGTCCCAAACTGACTTGGCAGCCTCTACTAATGCACCTCCTTCCAATACAGCACCTGCAATCTGTAATGGTACTCCTATTACGGCACCTATACCAGTAGCATCTAATGCTGTTCCAGCACCTTCTAATCCTGCACCAACTCCTTCATCAACAGCAGTATCTGCACCTGCCTCTCCTAATCCAGACAGAGCATCGTCTGCATCACCAGTAGCATCTTGTAAAGCACTTCTTGTACCGTCTGCTAAATCTTCACTTGCACCTTCTCCCATGTCGGCCTCACCTTCTAATGGTTCAGATTCTCCTCCTTCTTCACCACCTTCTTTTGTTTCTTCTCCTACATCTTGTTTTTCTTCTGGTTGTTGGTTCATCTGACGGCTTCTCATGTCTTCTTGTCCCATCTGTAACTGGTTACTACTTCTCTCAAAATCAATATCACCAGTATCAGTCATAGGTGTATCAAACTGGTTCATAAAATCTTCAAATGAACCTGCAGTTTCTTCTGGTTCTCCGACCAGAGCATCATCTCCTAAATTACCTTCAACATCTACACCACCATTTTCTGCTTCACCAGTAACACTATTCATTCCTTCACCTCTACCTCCTAAATCAGTCATTTCTGTACCTTCTTCACCTACTTCATTTCCTTCACCACCCATTTCACTTCTGGCTCTTGATACTCTATCTTTTGCCGATTGAAATAGGTTACGTGCTTTTCCTTCTAATTTATTTTTCAATCCTTCTGTATCGGCAGTAACTCTTCCACCTAATAATTTTTTATCCACATAACTTAATGCTTTTCCACCATATGTTTTAAAGGCCCTAACGGCCGCTTCTTCACCAATTCCTTTTAAGGCGTTTAAATCTATGGTTTGCTCTGCTTGTTGTTTTAATGTTTTGTTTAAACCTCGTACTCTATCTACATCTCCTCTGTAACCTGCAAGATTAGAATTAATTTCTCCTGCTGATTGGGCGTAAGCACTTAATGCACTGTTATAACTATTCATTTATATTAAATAGGTATAAAATAATTTTTACTTACCATAATATTTTATCGGCATAGTAACCTGCGGATCCAGCCTTATGTCTATCCTTCTCATGTCTTTTTTTATATGCTTTTCTTCGTTTATCTGCGAAATCCTTACCTTTTGTTTTTGTAAATGTAGGAAAATCACCATAACCGATGGCTCCTATTGATGCTAATTTTTTAAGTACCATTTTTCCACTTTTTTTATCTTTTACTTTTTTAAAAACATCTATTTTTTTCCCCTTCCTTGATGAAGGTTTAATTATTACGCCTAATTTCTTTGCTTGATTTTTTGAATATTTAGTTATTGAATAACTCATTTATTATATAATAACATTATTTTTCTTCTTTTATTGGTTCTATGGTGATAGTTTTTTTCTGATTTTTTCTATCTCCACAAAATAAAAAATCATAATGTCTATCACCAAAATCTCTAAAATTAAGCCAACATGAACGATGAATAGGTCTAACAACATCATCATTCCATTTTGCGAACTTTTTAATTTTTTTCTTACATAATAAACAATCGCGATTATTTTTTATCTCACTCATTATATATAATGGAAGATAATAATAAAATGACTGAACGACAGAAAAAAATTAAAAGAAGTGAATATATGAAAAAATATTATATGAAAAGGAAGTACAATCTGGGTAGTGGTAAAACAACCAGATGTGTTAATAAATTAAGTGAAAATCATATTACTACAATAAAAAAGAGAACTGGTGATTTTGTAATATCTTTTGATTAATCATGTATTTCTAATCCATAATCATCTGGTTGAACTTTCCATGTAGAACCTTCCACATATTTTAGTTCATTCTTTTTGAATGGTTTATAATCTACTTGATGATGAACTTTTTTAAACTTTATTGTACCTTTTACAACATCTGGGTGTTGTTGAATTAAACTATCTAATTTTTTCTGTAATCCATCATTTAAATATATTGATGATGTATTACCTCCTTTAACAGAATTAGTTGTAGATTTATCACATAGAAACTGTTGATGTAACACAGTTGGAAAACCTTTTTTTAATAATCGTAATGATAAATCAGTATCTTCGTTATATCTACCTCTCCATAATGTTCCATCTAAAATAAACTTTAATTTAGTTGAAATTAAAATACAACTATATATTCTTGTATTTTTAATACATAATCCTCTGTTTCTGGATATTTCTGGAAGAAATGATTTATATTGAAGACCAGACATGAAGAGATTATTATATCTATCACTAAAATCTTCACATACTCTGAATGGTGTTGTATCTGTTACTTTTCTTACAGTATTTTTTTCAAAACGATAAAAACCACTAATATTATCATCAATACACCAATATTTTTCTACCTTATTAAATCTACTGTACTCATCTATCCAATTTCTAACTGGAATAGAACCTTCACCTAAATTATCATATGATTCTGGTAATGATAGGATAGTTGTGTAATCATCATTCATTTCTTTTTTATATAAATCTTTTTCACAATCTTCAACCACCATGTAATGGTCTATTTTATTTTTAGAAAACCAATTATGTGTTTTACTTCTTTCTTTTTGATGTCTTCCTTTTGATATTACAAATAATGGATATTTATTTAATATTTTTTCTAATGAAGATGAACTCTTCCAATAAGATGATTTACTGTAACTTCTGGGTTTTTGTGGATAAAATATTCCCCTTTCTTTAATGTAGGGTTTATTTAAAATAGTTGGATAAAAATCTTCCAACATCTCTTGATTTTCAAATCGTACTTTTAATTCTGGGTGAGGTGGATTGATTGTTAATTTTGGTAATCCTTCCCAACATATCTTGTTTTTATCAGATAGTGTTTCATATCTAATTTTAACAGTTGTTCTATCTTCACCTAACTTTTTTAATATCTCATCACACGATGTATCATCACAAAATCTAATGATGAGTTGTTTAAAATGGGTGTCCCCATTTCCGTAGAAAACAAACTTTTTCATTTCTCCTAAACCTTCGGTCATATATATATTATAAAGAAAATAATGTTTAAGTTCTAATTTTATATAATATAATAAGTAATCCAATTATATTATATGATTCCAGAAATGTTACATCATGTGTCTTATGATGTAACATCTAATATTTTATGTTGGCGGATCCAGCCATCTATTTCTTTTTCTTATTTTTTTTCATTTCAACACACTCATCATCACTCAACCAGATAATATCTCTTTTCAATCCTATCTTCCAACAATAATAGAAACAATCAAAGTTACAAGCATTCTTCCATTTTTCTGGTCTTTTACCATCTACCAGTTTTTGGAAGTGTATCCTTCTTCGTGGAACTATTATCTGTATTGGGTCATCATCAGTTGAAAATAATTTTCTAAAATACTGTGTGTTGATTTTAGATGAGGGCATAATCAAAATAAATGGTTTATTTATTTCTTTTAATCGTGTTAATACTTCTTTGGATAAAGAAAAAGGCGGATTGGATACAACAATATCACCCTTATTATTTTCAAAGAAGTCAATATCTTCATGGATAGTATCATATCCCATTTCTTTTAAAAATGTTCCAGATGTACCATCACCATAAAATGCCTCCCATAAAGTTTTATCCTTTGGAATGTAACCTTTAATATTTTCCCAAGCATATTTTGGGGTCATATAATCGTCGTGTTTTTCAAATGTTTTCGTTGCGAAGCCTGCCATCTTATACTCTATACATATATTGGCACGCTTTCTTTAAGTGCCTTTTCTATATAATATATTATAAGGAAAAAGTATTCTAATTATAATTAACGGATAAAATATTAATTATAATTATAATTCAATTACTTTTATATCTTTGGATTATCACATATGAAATCTTCTTTTTCTTCTTCTTCCTCCTCACTCAACTCTTCTGGATATTTATCAAACAGATAGTGGGACATCTGGTTGGAATAACATTCATAACATACTACATGGTCTAAATAACTGTGGTCGTTACTGGTGCAACATTTACATACGGAACATACTA
>JAAHTG010000801.1_pt1 | contig 25026 bp, 10 predicted proteins | sample 6116081 | NCBI WGS metagenome assembly JAAHTG01 (sample SAMN13939989, study PRJNA603662) | sponge metagenome | isolation source: marine sponge | host: Mycale hentscheli | place: New Zealand | collected 2005 | reverse complement strand
CAGCTGTTTTAAGTTTGCTACCTGGGTTTTTCTTTTTGTAAGCTTTAACACCTTTTGCTGTCATTCCAGCACCTTCTTTTACAGTTCTAAAATTACGTCCTTTTCCTTTAGTTGTTTTTCTAATTGCCATTATTCTATTTTTTAAATTTAGTTGATTTAAACTTAGGTGATTTAAACTTGCTTTTTTTAGAACTGTAACCTTTATCAACTTTCCTAGCTTTAGAATCCTCTTCTTTTCTCTCTGCTTTTTGTTCTTTAGTTTCAACTTCCCACTCTTTGTAACCCATTAATCTAGCTATACTCTGCCATAATTGTAGATCATCAAAAAATGCACCTTTTATATTTTCTAGTTTGTACATAATTCTATCTAATGGAATATCAGTTAATCCTGATATAGCTAAAGCTGTACTTTCATACACAGGATCACCGTAAGCCCAAGGGTTATTCTCATGCATACCTTTATTAATCTCCCAATTAGTTAACGCGCTCTTTATTTTTCTCATCTTAATAGAAATAGGAGGAGAAAATTCTAATAATTTCCAAGCTGACTCAGAGTATTTAGGGTTTTTCTCATACCAGCTAGCATCAGGTTCTTGTGATTTAGAATACTTTGAATAAAGATCTTTAATAAAGTTCTTCATAGTAGCTATACCAGCACCACCTACGCCAAATCCTTTTAATATATTGTTTAACATGCCATCAACAACCTTGATATATCTTTCTTTTTCTTCTTCTGGTTCCTCATCATCTGCTATTACCATAAATAAAGCTTGTTGTAACGCTGTGAATATAGCATTTTGCATTGCACCATAATATAAAATTTTGCTAACATTATCTTTTATACTACCTCTACCGTCTTTTAGATCTTTAATAGCACCTAGTATTATTCTATTGTATTGTATTGGTGTGTTACCAAAAGATAATATCAATCTTCCAGCAGCGCTAGCTTGTTGTTTACCTATCTTACTTGGATCAGCAGATTGTTGAGATATCTCAGCTTTTTCTCTCAACTCTATGTCAGTTCTTTTTTCCGCTTCTTGTAGCGTTAAGTTTGGATTTCTTTTCATCAACCCTTTTATTCTATTTCTTCTAAAAGTTGCGCCACCTAAAGCTATCGCTAAACTGTCTCCAAACTTAGTGAATGAGTAACCTTTAGTAAGTATTAAACTAACAAAAGCGTTAAAAGGGTTTTTACTGTTTTTTACAGCTTCTGCAATTTCATTCTCACTAACGTTTATTTTTAAACCATCTCTTCTATCTACTAAGTATTCACTGTTAAATATTTCAACTACGTCTTTCCAATATTGTTTTTGATTTGCAACAGCTCCAGCAGCTTTTAATAAGTTGTTATCACCTGTAGGTTCTATAAAGTTAGTTAATGATAACAGTTGTAAAACCATTGATCTAGTATTTAAGAACATAACTGTTCCAGAAGAGTTGTTTATTAAGTTTAATAACTTAGTTTCTATATCTCCAGCATTTACATTTCTATTAGTACCTGAGTACATTCTTTTTAGTATATGCTCTAATGAATCTCTATATTTGTTACCCTTTGCAACTTGCAGTTTATTAAGAACTTTATCAGAGAATATTAAATCAACATTGTCTTTCCATTTCTTTAGAAATTTCTTTCTCCAACCTTTGTTTAGCCCATTTTTTATATCTGTGGATATATTTCCAGCAACCCAATCTTTTCCAGGATAGTGGTAACCTTGACTTCTATTTATTTCTATTAACTTATTAGACAGCTCTTGAAGACCAGCATCCTTACTTGCAAATGTGGTAATTGCTTTTAAATCTTTTTCAGAAAGTCCATCTATTTTAATACCTTGTTTATTCCAAGTATATACTCTAACTATATCTTCATAAGTATAACCTTCAACAGAACTATCTTTAGGACTTTTAGCTAAGTTACTAGGAATAACCTTAGAATCAACTAACTCTTTTTTTATTTTATTAAACTCTTTATTTATTCTTATCCTAGCTTTAGACAAATTGTGTACGCCTTCATTGTAAGGTTTAAATAGATTATCTTCAAAAAATTTCATTTGTTTTTCTCCAACCTCACCTTTACCTAAAAGTTCTCTTATAAAAGCTTCCATATCATACATAGATGCTGGGTAAGCTTTTAACGTATCTTTATTTTTACCTAATCTTTCAGCTCTAGAATCTGAATATTCTTTAAATGGTTCAATTCCAAAGTTTTGAAATATAAGTTGATTCATCTTCTTGTCAACCGCTAAAGAAAACCTAGCATTAGACACTTGTTTTGCACCTTTTTTGTCAACAACATCTAACACTTCTCTGACTGGTTCCCGTTGTGGTTCTCCTGCGTTTCTTCCTAAAGCTTCACGTATTCTTTGTTGAGTGTCAGCTTTGTATTCCTCTACACTCATTAGAGGCGCTTCTTTAGGTTGAGGTAGTTTATTCTTAGAGACTTTAAATTTTCCATGCTGAATAATGCCATCTAAATCAAACATATTGACTATATCCCAAGTGTAATTCATATCGGCAATTCCAGAAAAATATTTAATAAGTCTTTTATATACCCTAGTTCTACCTGTTCCTTCCGAAGTAAATATAAGTTCTTTAGTGTCGTTTTTCTTTACATACTCAAGTAATCCATTTGAAACTATACTAATAATCTCAGCTGCATCACCTGTTTTAGTCATGCCTAGGTCTAGACCGCCTGCGTAGGGATAAAGCTTCATGTATTCCGTTATTTCGTCAGTCGACATTGAAGAAAACTTTTTGTCAAGTAAGCCAAAAGTAACTTCTCCAGTTCGACCAACTTTAATAATGTATGCTTTATCTTTAACTTTAAACGCACTATAATCTGTACGCTTCTCTGTGTCTGTCACCCAGTTTAAATCTTTTTTAGTGTTTAAACTAAATTTAGTTTTAAAATCTTTTTCACTCCAATTACCTAACTCATTATCTTTTTCTATAGGTAACGAGTACTCAGACATTTCAAATTCTCCGTATGATTGATCTTTCGAATCTCCACCTTTAAATGGGAAGTAAGCTTTCCAATTCCATCCTAACTGTTTAGCAAATACTCTAGCCATACTTGTGTACAGCCTAGTTCTCTTGTATCCTTGAGAGTTGAAACGAACAGTATCAATATTGTTCTTTTTTATGTAGTCAATCATGCCGTTGATTACTGTACCAAATACCTCACGTGAATTACCAATATTAGTAAGCTCATAGTCAAGCTCAAGATCATTATTGTATGTTCCAAATTCAAACACAGCGGTGTTAGAGAATACGTCTTTCTCAACTGCTATAAAATAATCTTCTCCACTATCTTTAAAGAGTGCGAAATCTGATTCTTCATCTCCACTTTCCCATTTAAGTTTCTTCGATGTGTCTAAACTAAACTTAACTTCAGGTTTTGCATCTAACTCTGTTAACTCTTTTCTTTCACCTAGTAAATCCTTATTAACTAAAAAGAAATCAGTGCCATAAGCTGCTGATGGAGCACTTTGAAAAACCTCAAGGTTTAGTTCCTCTGCAAACAAATTAGCTATCCTTCTATATAAACTAGTTCTATTAGCTTCGTAAGATGAGAATTGAAATCCAACAACTCCTTTTGTACTTTTATACTTGTCCACTAATCCATTAACTACCACAGATAAAACTTCAGCAGCATCTCCAGAACCAGTGATATCAACATCTCTGATTTTAATTATTCCATCAGCGTCTGCTTGGATATGTTCACGAAGTCCGATGTTTTGATTAGGTCCATCAGGCCCATACCATTTCCCTGGTTCTAAACCAACTATGTTATCTATTTTGTAAAAATTAGTATTAAACATTTTAGGTTTAGGACCTTTACCTAATTCCTGGTGCTGATATAGAAGTCTATCCTCTATAGCTTCAATATCGTACCCAGCTTCTTCTAATTGTGCTGCATACTCTGGATCTACAATATTTGAAATAATACTACCAACATCTCCAACATCAACATCCATCAAATAATCTTTGTTATTTACAACAAACTCTGCCTCACTAGTATTTGCATATGCAACTTTATTGTCATGCTTTTTCCATTTTAGTTTCTGTTTAGTGTTAAGACTAAACTTAGTTTCAACAGGTTCTATTAATGCATCTGCCTCTTCAAATAAAGATTCTTTAATTAAATAGAACTTGTATGCAAAGGGTCCTTCTTCTATCATCTTCACTGGAGTTGGTGTATCAAATGGATCCATCGGATCAACGGTATACTCTGTTCTGTACATTGGTTCTTCAATCACCTTAAAACCTAATTGCCTACCAAACTCCCTTGCAAAAAGTCTATACAAACTAGGTCTACCACCTTCTACCTTAGCAGCATAACTAATGAATTGATAGTTTATTTCTGCTTTTTTATCTTTACGTATTTTCTCTTTTAAGCCATTAATAACAACACTAAAAATAGCTTGTGAATCACCAGTTTCAGTTATTTTAGAAACTTGATCAAACTCTCTACCTCGTTTTTTGGATTTCTCTAACTTAAAAAACCCCATGTCCATACCAACGTTGTAGTTAATATCTTCCATGCCTTCGTTAAATATGTATTCTTGTAGTTTTTGTATATCAACACCTTGCTTTTCACCTAGAAGATTTTTGTCAGCAAGAAAACTAATTTCCTGCTCCAGCATCTCACCGTACAGTCTTTCAATATACATACCATACTTCTTACCTTTAATATCCCACTCAGTACTCTCTATGACTTGCACCTTTTCTCCATCCACTTCTTGGGAAAGCCCCATAGGTTTCCACTCTAAATCTCTCTTAGTATCGAAACTAAACTTAGTCTTAGGTTTAGCTTGTTGCACTTTAGACTTAACAGGTAGTTGTTCTAGCGCATCTCTGACAGCTTCTACATTAGCACCATGATCATCTGCAAAATAAAAATCATTGTAACCCTCTGGTGCTGCAGCTTTATCAACCATCCAGTTAGCTTTAGCTTGTGGATTTCCATCACCTAACCCTGTTATATTTTTTAAATCTAAATCTAGACCAACAGACGATAAAAACAATTGAATAGCTTTAGCAGCTTCAGGAGCTCTAGCGGTCAACACATGTACATCCTCAGTCCCTCTTGCTTCTTGTATTTTTTTAGCAACATTTAACAATGGACCTTCTTTACCATCTACAACTTTGTTGAATTCTCTAAAATCAAAAGTAGCTCCTTCAGACGCCATTTGAGCTCCAACAACAGCAAACCCACCAGCATTTAATCTACCCTTTTCAAATTCATTTAAATTGCTATTTACTTTATCTTTAAATTCAATAGGTGTTTTACCTTCTTCTAGACCTTCGGTATTTAAATCAAAAAAGTTATTACCTAACAATGTCTTGTATTTATCTTTATTTTTATTGACATTATCCCAAGATTTCTCAACAATAAAATCTTTTAATGATCTTTCTTTTCTAGCGGCATTTCTTTTAACAGCTTCTTCTTTCGATGTTTCTACATAAACCATTTTAACATCGTATCCTAAATCTTCTAATGCTTTAATCTTAGCTTTAGTATTTTTTAAAGAAGCACCAGTGCCATCTATAACAACACCATTGCCAGCTTTGGTAAATTTATCGAGCTTTCTCTCAGCAATTTTTCTGGCTAAACCACCAAGTTCTGATCTTTTAGATCTTTCAACAGCGTCATAATCTCCTTCTGCCTCTGGTAATCCAACAAGCTTCTTAGCCCATTCTAAAGATATATCTTGGTTAACTATTTTATACCCCTGTTCTTCTAATCCCAAGTTTTTAATGACCGTAGATTTTCCAGCACCAGGACTACCAGCCATTAACACGGCTTTAAATTTAGGTTGTGGCTTACCTGTTGTGTTTGGCTTTTTGTATATAACTCTACTGTTTGTTGTAGCTAATGTGTCATCAAAATCAAACACTCTAAGTTTTACTGGAGGAGTGTTGTATTCATTACTCTTAATTAAAACAGCATCTAAAGTTATAGCTTTACTTAGTACATCTTCGTTAGTTAAAGAGTTTTTAACAGTTATAGGTGACTTATCATCTAAATACTCTACGTTTTCCTCTTTAGCATTGTTAGTATTTTCAGCTGTAGATAACGATGCTTTTAACTCTTGTTGAGCATCTTTTTTTGACTTACCATTTATAACTTCATAAATCAATTGTTGTTGTTTACTAACAACTTCCTGGTTGTTGTGATATTCTTTATCAACACCAAGACCAAATGACTCAGCTACGGTTTCACCACCAGCAACCTCATACTCGTTGGGGTTTATACCACCATTGTTTTGATTGACATTAGGATGGAAATATCTTACCCAAGCTGACATACCTTCGACAAAAACTTTATACAAATTTGGTGGTACTTCTTTGTAGTCAAAAATTTCTCCTGTCTTTTCGTTTTGCCCAGCGAGTTTATCGTCATCTGTTCTAAGAAGTTTACCTTGGTTATAATTATCTATAGCAACTTTACCATAGGTATCTAAATTACCCTGGACAGCTCTATAAAAAAGAAATTTACTAAGTGCCGTAGCTGGTAATTGATGTTCTTCAAAAGTTTCAAGGTTTTCAAATATTGTACTAAAATTTATACTTGAACCTTTTCTAACGCTATGTGACATTGTAGATGCTGTGCTCTGTAAGTAGTTTACAACAAATGGAATATTATTTACATCTTCCTGTATTAGATCTTCAAAAACTTTAAACAGTTTAAATAAACCATTCTTCTTTCTTTGATCTTGTTGTTTAACAAATCCAGAATCACGAAGTTTATTGTTTAAATCCTTATAGCTCCCAGTCACTTTAGATATAGCTTCTATATCTTTATCAGGTTTTGCGTAACTACTTTCAGGTATGTCTTTTAAAAACTCTTGAAGCTCTGGGGCGTTTAAAAAAACAAAAATAGGTTTAAGCACTCTTTCTTCAACTCCATCAACAACAACTTTATCAGTTGTCCCAGTGAAGTTTCCACTGTTTTCGAAAAAAGATTTAGGTAGCAATGGAATTAACCTGTTTTTAATCCATAGTTTATAATTTTCTCTACCGTCTTCAGTTCTTAAGTCATTTACTTCTAGATTCACCTCCAGCTCCTCCTGCTCCTTCATCCATTTAGCTATAGCTTTAACACTCTTGCCCCATCCTTTTTCAAATTCAGGTTCAATTTGATTATCCATACTTGTTGGATCGTCTTTAAATGCGTTATCTACATTTTTAACAAATTGCTTTGTAGCTTTCTTACTATCTTTTATATTTTTTTCTATCTTACCGTAAGTCTTAGCGAGTTCATCAGCCAAACCTTTTATATGCTCATCTAATATATTGTCATTCTCCTCGCTTATGAGTAGCAATTTATTTTTAATAACTTTCCTAACTTTCTTCTTATTAGGTTCTTTTATATTTATAACAGCTGTAGTTATTCTTCTAGCGTTGGCTATCAATATTGGAAATATCTCTGGGTTTTCTTTAGTAATTGCGAGAGAGTTTTTAACTCCTTTTATCATGTCTTCCGTAGATTTATCTAATAGCTCCTTATAGTAACTAGGAACTTCCTTTCCACCTAACTCACTTATAGCTTCAATCCTCTCTCTAAACTCTGAATCATTTTTTAACTTGTCATTAAAAATTCTTAACCCTAATGTACCAGTCCACCATTTAGCAAGACCCTCTATTCTCATTTGGTTTTTGCTACCAACTTCTTCAACTTGATAATCGCCTTCCTTGTTTAGTTCTATCTCAGCACCTTTAACGTATAGATCAACTAGTTTTTGAACAGGTGTATTCTCTAATACCTCATCTATCTTTGGATTAATTCTTTTCCATTGAGGACCAGAAGCTGTTCCAATTCTATCTACTTTACCCTTACCTCTCCAGTTTGTCGTATAATTAGGTATAAATATTTTTCTTCCATTATCATCTTTCTTAGGTGTGCCATCTTCATTTTCTTCATACTTACCACCAACTGATTTCTCAACTAAGTCTATGCCTTTAAATACACTAGTTTCTAAGTAATCAATAGGTAAAGATTTTATAATGTTTGCTACTCTAGGGTTACCATTAGAATCTTCTTCAATTAGATAGTTAACTAATCTTTTACCAGTTAGTTTATTTCTTTTAGTTGTTGTCCCTAATATTTTTATATAGTCTTTAAAAGTTTCTTCAGATATTTCATCTTTTATTTGTTGCAATATAGGTAAGATGTTTCTCTCTGTCTCTAAACCTTCTTGCATTTCAGAAAGTTTAGTCCAATTAATTTTACTTAATACTTCTTCTATTCTACTTTTAAGATCTTTAACAGCTTGAGAATCACCAAGATCATTAACCATTTGCTCTGATGGAGAGACTTGTTTTTTCTTTTTAGCTTTAGCTTTGTCTTCAAGATCAATTTGTTCTTCTATAGAAATATCCCTGCTCTCAATTGTTTCACCAACGGTTCTACCTTGATCACCTATATTTTGATCTACAGATATAGACTTAGATTTTTTATCTGCTTCAATAGCTAAGTCCTTGTTAGCATCTAGTTTAGCAAAATTCATGTTGGCAAAAATGAACTCTCCAAATGTTATCTTAGATTTGTCTTCAGATTTTCTTTGAGCTTCAGGATTAAAGTTCATTAATCTATCAATTACGTTTTCAAAAATCTTTTCTCTTTGTTCTGGATTACCTGCAGTTCTTTTTCTAATATAATTAGCTATAGGTTCGGCAAGTTTGCCATTATTATATATAGGGTTAAATACTTTTGGATCGTAGTATTCTTTTTGAGTAGTGACGCTGTCAGGTACTAATTCATTTATAAGTTCTAAATCTCTACCTTTCTGAATACCTATAGCAGACTTAGATGTAGGTTCAGCTTTAGTTTCAGTGTCTTTCTTTTCAGTTTTCTTTACCTTAATCTTCTCTACTCCTTTACCTTCTTTAAGGCCCTGCATATATTCCCAAATACGCTCTCCACTATCAAAGTTTACACCAGCTTCACCCCAAGGAGTTTTCTCTAGGAGTTTATTGTATAGATTTTTTAATAAGTTTAAGAAGTAGTTACCTGGTTTAGTTTCTATTTTTTCTAAAGCATTTGTTATCCATTCCTCGTCAAGGTATTCATAGTTTTCACCAAACTTTTCTACGTAAGCAGCTTCTACTTCATCTATTTCTTGAACAGCTTTTTTACCGTACTCAGCCTCTAAATATTCTCTTAACTTAAATTTTAAATCAGCAGCTTCTTGAGGGTTGTCTTTTAATAAATCAGATAGTACATAGTGAGCAATCTCATGTGGTATGATATTCATTCTACTAGCTTGCCTTCTTGCTACAGGTTTGTTTAGTATTATAATGCTTTTACCATCTGCCATATCAATTATTTGAGCCGACTCCTTGCTATCCATCTGGTTTGCAGCTGCCTTACCATACTGCTCCTCTATAGATTTTTTAACAGAATTGAAACTCTGTTCGTTGTCTATGACTTGAAAGCTTAAACCTTTTATAGCACTTATTCTCTTCTCCCAAGTGTCAATAGATTTTAAAAAGTCTTTATCTCTTTCATCTAACTTCTTCTGAACAGCTCTTGTAACCTCCTCATCATACTCTTTTTTTGTAACCGGTTTTTCACCTTTTTTAAGCTTGTTCTTTGAAAGTTCTTCGTTTGCTTTTTCCAACTCTTCAATTTGCTCTTTCTCAGACGAGACTAACTTTCCATTATATTCACCTATTTTTTCTTGCAAGGATTTAATCGCTTGCAAATTAATAAAGATCTGTTTTCTAGAAACTTCATTAATATCATCTGGTATTTGAGAGTTAAGTTCTACTATTTCTTTCCAAGTCTCTAAATCTTTAATTAATTTTACTCTTTTTTTCTTATCTTTGGTATTTTTAATTTGGTCAACTAAGTCTAACTCATAAGCTAAAGCAAATTCCTTATCGCTAAGTGTTGACATTATAGAGTTAAAGTTATCGTTTGCAATTTCAGCTGTTTTTCCAGCTTGCACTAATTGAACTGTTCCACCACCCACTGATATAACACCAGCTGTAGCTATGGTTAATTTAACGATTTTAATGTATTGATCCACCAGTTCTTCATTACCACTAAATGAAGATTTAAATATACCAGTGTCTAAGAAATTCTCATCATCTTTGTGCAGTTGATACAGTGCTTCCATGCCTGCGTTTTTTAAACCTTCTTGACTTAGTTCAGTCACGAGTTCTGTTGTTACGCCTGGTGCGACTTGTTTTGTTAGTATTTCATAACCTTCGTTTAATCTTCTAGTTGTTATCCTAACAAAGTCATCTAAAGTTTTAGCACTTTCCTTTTTTAATCCTTGTAATGCATAACCTATTAAACCTCTTCTAGCACCAGGAGTAAGTAGTTTTTCTAAACCTAATCTCTCTAACAATGCGCTGGGTATGCTTATAAGAAATACTGCTGCATCTTTTTCTGTCTCTGATATATCTGCATCATCTAGTATTGTTCTAACTTCATCAGATATTTCACCAGCCATTAATATCCCAGCAGCAAATGGATTGAATCCTGCCATTGTTAACTGAGTAAACATCCTGACAATTTGCTCAGCTATATTAAAATAGAAGTTTTCTCTGATTTGCTCCTTGTACAAAGAGTCATTATCACTAGTGTACTGTTCTGAATACGCATTAGCTTGCTCTCCCATGACTTTTAAGTCATTGTTCATTTTTTCAAAAGCTTCTTTAACAGTTGTGTTGGGATCTATCAAAATCTCAGCTAGTGTAAATGCGTTGTACTTTAACATTCTTAACATCAGGTCAACTGAACCCCAAAGAGATTTAGCAGCCGTGGTTGAAATAACGTCACCAATTTCCCCGACAAGAGTTCCTTTGCCTTTTCTTTCTGCTTCTTTTTTAATATATAATTGAGCAGCATCATTCTTAATTCTTCTAAGATCTTGTAGATAAGCCAATTCATATTCCCTAGCTTTAGCTAACTTAAGTGCTTCAATTTCATTCTCAGAAATTAAATCTTCTAACTCTTTAAATCTATCAACCAAACCTTTTTGAAATGGGTTGTCTATAACATCTTTTATTAGTTCAGCTAAATCAGAGTTAACCTCATTTTCTAGTTCTTGAATTTCATCTTGAACTTCAATTATTTTTTGTAGAACAGCTTGGGCTTGATTACTTAATGCTCGGATGTTAGGAATAGTTGGAGTTAATTCTGCATCTAGATTTGCAAGAGCTGGATTTTTAATTTGATTCTCTTTAATAAAGTCAGCTAATTCTTTTATTTCATTATCATTACCACCTATATTAAACACATGTTCAGTACCGTCACTAGAAGTGACTTTAACAGCATCATCCAGAGCAATCCCAGTTTCTTCAAATTCAAAACCATAATCTCCATATATCTTATCTAAAGCATTAGTTAGTTTAGCTTCATTAGAATCTAAGAATACTTCTCCAAAAAATGTAGACTTGTCATCAGAATATATTAAACTAACAGGAGCTTCACTGATTGGTTCTTTTATATTTATGTTATAACCACCTTCAGCCCTATACTTATCCACCAATTCCCCAGTCTCATCCTTAGTTGTCATATCTACAGGAATAGCATCTAATATACCCGAGTCAGTTAATCTATCTAAAATCAAATTTTCAAATACAGTTTTATCTTTAACTGTGGTACCTAATCCAGTTGTAGTTACTTTCTCTTCAAAACTTTTACGAATATCTTCTCTAGATTTTTTAGCAGCTTCTTCATCTTTAGGTATAGCTATTGTAACTTCTGGAAGGCTTGTACTCCCACCAGTTTCGTACATGTATGCTTCGTCTATATCTTCATACTCTAAATTACCTTCTTCATCTATTAACGTAAGTCTATAGATATCATTTTGCTCTACATCTACTTCTTCTAGTTTACTTTTTAACTTTATGTCTTCTGAAAAAACATCAGGGTAATCAGCAACTCCTAATCCAGTTTGTTTTTTTACACCACCTTCTATTACTTTTATAGCATCAACTTTGTAGACTTTACCGTCTTTCGTCAGCTGCCTTGTACTTTCAAAGTATCTTTCTCCAAATTTAGTGTTAAGGTAACGGTTAATATCTTTTAAAGCTTCAGCACCAGCTTCCTCAATTGGCATAGACCCATCACTATCGAGAAGTTCTTTTTTAGCAATAGCTTGAGCATCCACTTCATTTCTAGCGAAACCATCTTTGTTAAGTTTAGGACCTGAAGTTACTTTAGGTTTAGATTTATCGTTTAGTCTATCATTAGCCCATTTAACTCTCTCTTCTTTACGAGTATTTGGATCATTAGAGGTTGATATATCATATATGGGAATACCATCTTCGTTAACAGCGTATTTACCTGAACCACTAATAGATGCTTTTATCTTGTCTTTTAGTGGTAAATTATCCCAAGTTGTACCTATATATTGTGGATCGACACCTTGAGCATAAGCGTCTAACACAGCTTTCTTATCTCTTCTTTTCTTTTTCTTTTTCTCCTTAGGTACTTTATTAGAAAGTTTATTTAATTTAAAAGTCTCAAATCTTTGCGCCATGCTTTTTATTTTTCGTAATAAGTGTCAACTAATAATTGTAACATTTCTTCTCTAGTATCGTAATAGCTTTTATCTAGTATAGACTGAGCATCTATAGCAAAAAAGATTTCATCTCCTTGCATAGTTTTAAACCAGTCATCAGCTTCTTGTTGGGTGTTAAATGCACCAGCACCTAATCCCTTTTCATATACTTCCTGTGCTGAAAAGTATTTTCTTTTACCTTTCTTTCTGGTCGATGTCAATAAATCAACAACTGCTTGAGCGTCATAACTAACTAGATCTCCATTACTATTAAACTCTATATTATTTGTATTAGCGAGAGAGTCATCAAATTTATCTGTAACTTTGTCTGGATCTGGATCTGTTTTACCTTTGCCTTTACCAGTTGATATAGGTTTCTTAGTCTTTATACCTGATTGCTTTATACCATACTGACCTGCAAATGCTGGGTCAAACATTCTTTCCACTAGTATATTTTGAGCTGCAGCTTGTTGAAGTTTGAGTATGTCATTATCACTACCAGAAAACCAAGGCATAGGTTCACCAGTGTAAGAATCTATAGTAACTAAATCATCTCCACCTCCTGGAGTTTTGTCTGGGCCGTATAATAACTCTTCATTGTTATTTTTCGCCCAATCAACGAGTTGAGGCCAAATACTTCTCATATCGTCAGCATTGTTAAGTAGTGCTTTCATATCTGCATTCAAACCAACCTCTTTCAAACCTTCGTTATCATATTCTACCTCAGTGACATTCATACCACCAGCTTGTTTAGTAACAGTCATTCCTTTGTCATAGTTACCACCAGGCAACATTTCTTTCCAACCACCTTGATTTTTAACACCAAGAACATAAGGTTTTAACAATTCCTCTATATTACCGTTAACGTCAAATATTAAATTACCTTGAACAGAGTGTTTAACTAATTCATCATTGTCTATGTCATTACCATTAACACTCCACATCAACTTACTTGCACCACCATTAACTCCTGGAACTTCTCTAAGTTTTAATCCATCTCCATTGTTTGTGGTTATATCGTACATTAAATCTGTTCCACTATCCCAGCTATTAACATAATCAACAGCGCCAGCTCCATTACCTGATATAGCTGTAGCATCTAACCAAGGTTGCATATTAGCGTTTATGACACCTTGAGCTTGCCCTAATTTATCTGGAAAACTAAGCAACTCATCCATTCTTCTAGCAGAAGCTCTATCTGTCTTTCCGTATAGGTCATAATACTCATCTCCCCATTCTTGTAGCATGTCAAGCATTTGAGGATTATAACCACCTTTTTTAGGTTTAGCACTTTTTACAGCTCTTCTCCATTCAGTTGAAGCTTTAAGTTTATCGATCTGTATAGCTTTTTGAACTTTCCTATTTTTAGCTATAGACTTTTGATGACTTTCGTTTATTTCTTTGAATAGTTCTTGCTCAGCTTTTTGCTGTGCATTAAGTCTATCCATTGCTTTATCAACGTTAGCCCTACCTCTAGTGAATGCCCCCATTTTAGGGTCTGAAAATACTCCTGGTTTTCTATATGTTCCCATTTATTATATTTATTTGTTGTATCATGGCGGTGGAGCGAATGAACTATTTTTACCTTTTATAGTGCCAACTGGAGCATTACCATATCCCCACAAACCGCCTTCAAAGTTTGGGTTATCCTGCATAGTTATCATTGACCCAGCTGCACCTATAATATCTCCAGGTAGATTACCTATTGCTCCCCACATAGCTGCTTTGCTTTCTTGTTTCTTTAGTTTTAAGTTGTCAATCTCTTCTTGCTTTCTATCTAAGTCCATTAAATCTCTAGACTCTTGTTGTACCCATCTCCATTTTTCTCCTTCAGCTTTTTGAGCTTGTATTGTCATAGCTCCTTGAGCTGCAAGCTTTTGATTGGCAGCTTCTTGAGATTCTAAACTAGCTGATATACCTCTCTTACTTTGTAATGCCGCTTGAGCTAAAGCTGTAGCACCACCAGCTCCAGCTCCAGTTGCTCTTAATGTGTCAAGTGTATTAGCTAGAGATATATCTGCTTCTTCAGCTTGAAATTTAGCTGCTTGAGTAGCTACTGGTAAGTTTGCAAATTGATTAGTAACATCAGCGTAAGGATTTTTAATATCCTGTCTGTTGTCTTTCAAATCTTGCATTATACCATTTTCAGTCTTTATTTTGTTACTTAAATTTTTTGTTTTTTTATTAGCAATAACCATGTCGGCAACTGACATAGCTACCTTACTTACACCTGCTATTGCTCCTAATATTGGAAGAAATAATACCATTGTTATATTAATATGATGACATAACAAAATTAGATCCAACAGCAAATAACTCTTTGCCACCACCTAAGTTTGTTGTGTTATCGGTTTTTAATTTTACTGTAGCGAAATAACCTTTAATTCCACTCATAGAACTGCCAAAGATAATTTCACCAGGTCTAACCGTACTTGCGTTTACTAAGTTTGCTACGTATCTATTTTCTTTTCTATTAAACCCTGATCTATAGATTACACCTCCATCAGTGTATTTACCTTCGTCATAGCTCTTTACCGTTGTCGTAACATCTTGATAATTATCGATGTTATTATCAACTCCTTGTATGCTTGAAACAAAACTTTCTACTTCCCAACCATTACTACCTTCATAACTTATAGTGTTAAAGTTTTTAGTAACAGAAGGATTTGGATTAAATACAAAGGTTATACTAGCATCGTTTTGTACTCCATAAAAATTACCTCTTTCATCGTTGTTTCTTGATTGAAAGTAGTGTTCATAAACAGAATTTCCTATGAATGAATAGAACTTGTTTTTTAAGCTATCAACAAAGTCAGGTTTGTAAGAAAAGAAACTAACCCATCCTAACGCTTGCTCATCAAAACAGAGTGTTTGATATGTGTCGCTAGACGTTGATATGTATCTAGGAGATTTTTGCATAGACAATAGGTAGTTAGAATTATGTATATCCCATCCACCTACTATTCTGTTTTTATAGTAAGATTTAATTCTTATAATTGGATTCGCTGTTAGTGCGGGTATGAAAAGCATTTCTTTGCCAAAGGCAATAGTACAAGTACCATCTCCATTGTCTGTGACATCATAAACTATAGCGATAGATGAAGTGTCTGGACTTCCACCTTCACTTAGTAACCCGTCAACCCAGTTGCCACTAGCGTCTATATACTGAACTACACCGCCTAACGGTAAACAACAGTTTGTTGTTGTTATAGTTATGTCTAGACCACCACTGAAATCACTAGCAACATATTCTTCAGATATGTTCAGTACTGGTTCGTTATCAATATCAAACAGCTCATCTCTAAAGTAATCTCTCATACCATATTGAGATATTTCAGTTATACCATCTCTAGACAATCTAAGTATTGCAGATCTATTTTTATCTGCAAAATATTTTCTAAATCCATATACAGCAAAACTCTCTGGATTTTTACTTATACCATACTCACCTAAGTAAGGTACAACCTGTCCAATCACTAGATTTGCTGTAGTAGACATTGGTCTACCTTCTGCAGAATATATGGCATCTTTATCTATCAAAGCTTTGCTAACTTTGTTCTCTTGAAATATAGTTAAGTTTGTATCTTCCGCAAAAAGCTTTTGAATAGAACCATTAGCTGGTTGAAGAGTTCTAGTTATATCTTCACCTCTAGGGAAAACATTAGTTTCATTAACACCTGTTCTAGGATTATATATACCTGAATATATAAGCGAGCTAGTTCTGTGTTGTTGCTCAGATTTTTCTTCTGTTATATAAGCTCTAACACCAAAATCGACAGATGTGTTATTATAACCTGCTCTTATTCTAGATTCTTCTATATACCAGTTCCTATTAGTTGCTGCAAAAGAACCAAGTAGACCATAAGGATATTTTGGATATCCAGTTCCGCCCGCTCCTAACCAAGGTAAACCAGGCCAACTAGATTTAGTTTGATCAGCCGCGTCTGCGTTATCTAAAGCTGTTTTTAATAAAAACGAATTATAGTAATTAACGTCTATTGAATAAGCCATATTAAGTTATTGTTATTGTTATTGTAGTTGAATCTAGATATATTCCACCAGCATCTTCAACTCTAACGACTAATGTATAAGTTCCTGCTGTTGTTCCGTTAACGTTCTCAATTGAAACTGTCCCATCTACTACTTGGCTACTTAGGTTAAAGAAATTGACAGGGTTTAAACCAGAATCAAGTTGACTTGATATAGAGAAGGTAAGCTCTTTTTTATTGTCTAATGTACTTGCACTACCATTTTCTGCATCTATAGATTTTCCAATAGGTAGTGTTATAGTTCCACCAGTTGTGGTTCCAGTTCCAGTAGAAGGAAATGTTCCAGCAATAAAAGACGGTTTAGCATTACCAAGTTGAACTCCATAACTATAAGTGGTATCTATTGTATGTGTGCTAGTATCTCCAGTATTGCTAACTACTTGTAAGTTGAATCTAAATACATTCGCGCTTGGATTGCTTTGATACCAAAATGTGTCTGCTGTTCTAATAGTCCACTCATTAGCGCTTGAACCTGGTATAATCTCAAACTTACTTTTTTGATCTAAACCGTTACCATCTATTACAGATAATATAGTTATACTCCCAATACCAGTTGTATCAATTGGTAATGAGGTGTTTGTATTGTAAGCTTGAAAGTCTTCAAATATCACAGTGTTAATTGGATTGCTTTCATTCCAAGACAAATATGGGTTTGCAGTAGGTGGTTGATAAGGCGGAAAACTAGAGTTTATAAATCCTACGGAATAAAACCAAGCATCACAACCGTCTGAGTTTGATTTAATGTTTGTATTTAATTCACTTATTAACCCACTGGTCGATGTTTCCCAGTATATGTCTAAATTAGAATCTGTTGTTTCTGTTTCATATATAGACAAAGCTGGTCTCATATTACCTTGTATCGCTGGTGTTACATCATCATAACCCCAAAAACTATATACACCTATCTCATAATCACTAGGTATTATTTTAGCAATAAGTGGGTTTTCTTGACTAGCATATATCTGTGGATTTGTCTCTTCAACAACAACTTTAAAGTTAGCGTAATGCCCATCACCATTTGGAAGCGGCCAAGACACCACATCCCCATCTTTGTAATCAACACCACCTACTTCAGCAACGTTGACTGTAGCGCTAACATTAGCTCCTTGAATTACGGTATATGACGGTGGTGAAACACTGTAGCCAAACCCAGCTTCTATTATTCTAAATTTTTCAATAGCTCCACTTCCACTAACTTGCTCTATGTATATTTTACCTAGGGTATTTGCAGCTCCTATAATGGCTTCTCCTATATTATATGCAGCACCTGGAACTGGTATAGACATTCTTTTTAAACCTCCAGTAAAACCAACCGCTGATGGATCTATTAACACTTGGTCTATATCACCAACACCTGATAAGTTTAATTGTGCAGACAAACCAGTACCAGAGCCACCTGTTAATGCCTGTGGAGTAGTTATCCCCGCTGCTGGACTATAATTTATTGGTGTTAACAATTCTAACTTTGTGACAGTACCTGAGTCGTCCAACAAGTCTAAGTCTTTTGCTGTACCAATAGTAACAACTTCATCATATACCACATTATCTCCAGCGTATGGATAGTATTGTTGAATTAAAGTTTCATTAGTGTTTACTACTCTAGGGTATAATGTTATACTAGCATTATCTACTTGGTTAATACCTAAATTTCTACTTATCTCTCTAATGTTGTCATCAGAACTATCTCCTCTAACTGATCCTGGTATATTTATATCAGTTGGAAAATTATCTGGTACTATAACTAATCCTGTTAATTCGTTGAAGTTTTCTCTAGTAAACTTAACACTTTTAAAAGTTTTTTGATCTGGACCAACCTCTGTTAAATCTCTTGGAATTTTATTTATATTATCACCAGTTAAAACTATGTGACTAACTGGTTGATCAACTGTAGATACTGATGGTGGATTTATATATCCATTTAGTATTCCAGGCACATATACGTTGTAATATTCTTGTTCTTTTTGTTGAACTACTATTTTATAACTATACCAACCTAGTGGATTTTGTTCGCTCCATAAACCTGGGTAACCTAGAGTATTAGTGCTAGCAGGAATTTCTTCATTAAAATTAACTCTAAGACAATTACCAGGCCAAGCATCTGTAGCAGAGTAAAGACCTGTTGCACCTATAGTCTCAGAAAAAGCTACGTCATTGTATTCATTTCTTACAGTATTAAGATCGTACTTAGAGTCTATAACATCAGATTGCCTACCATATAAATCAGATAAAACTACACCAACAGAATAAGATCTATTTTGTTTTAGTTGATGGTTTTGGTACTCTTTTCTTATTGTAGAATTAATAGGATCTGCTTCATTCTCACCTTTATCACCAACACTTACAGAGTAGTTAATTGAACTGGGTGGGGTTTGTCTATCAAAATAGTTGCCATACATAACTCTATTACCAGAAACTTCTTGAGCTAAAGCTCTCACTGGTGTCTTATCAGAAACTCTTGTTATCTCTTTGTTGGGTAAAGTTTTAATAGGTTTAGTAGAGTCATACACAAAAGGTATAGCAAAACCATCGTTTGCATCAACAGCTTGGTTTTCAAAAGTTTCGAAACTTATTGTATCTACAACATTTATAGCTAAATTATTTGATTCTTTGTAAAGTATTTCAATTTCATCAATTTTAAAATTGTCTTTAGCATTACTCCACTTGTCTGAGACAGAATCTATAAAAGGAGGTGGTATCATTAAAGTTACCCTATTAACTTTATTTCTCATAAACTTAACCTCAGTACTTTGGTATGCTCTTCTAATATCTGCTTCAGTTGTGCCGTTGTCTATGAAGTACCCATCTTGCTCTGGTATAAAAGCTATTTGAGTGAATGGCGCTATTAATGAATATTCACCATCATCAAACTTTAATCTATAACTAAATCTAACGAATTTGTCTTTAAGAAATTCTTTGTCACCAGCAAAGCGTGTATCTTCATTAGGATTTAATGTAATTCCATTAGGTAGCAATGGACTTACTACGTCTTCCATTGTAGATATGTAAGTGGATGTTGTGGAATCCCATCTATAGAGCTTGATAGGTTGGTGTGGATAATATTTAGCTACAGATATTTGATGTTCTTTAGTATAATACAAAGGATTATCTTGAGCTTTTTTGACGTTGATTTTTCTAGGTTGATTTCTAAAATCTGTAAAAAATAATAAGTCTTCAATTAGACTTATACCATTCATTAGAGAGTTTTTAGAAAAATTTAAAAATGTGCCGTCAACTAATATGTAGTATTCATTAGTTTTAACGTAGTAAACAGCTATTATGCATTTAGTATCTACTGCTAGTGTGCTTGGGGTAGGTATTGTGGTGTCAGATAATAAATCAAAGGAATTATCGGAGTAGTTCGTTAAGAATAAAAAGTATCTATCATTACTTACATCTGCAAACTGCCCTATTATATCTAAACCACATTCATCGCTAAGCCCAAGTTCTGTAATAAGAGTATTACCTAATATATTTTCAATAGCACCAACATCTGAATCTTCTGATTTGCTTATCGATACATTCTGTCCGTCTCTATATTCACCATTAGGTATTAATCTACTATCCAAGTCTTTATTCATCTTGGACTTTAGGAAAGTATTTTTAATCTCTGACATTAGTGTTTAATTATTTTAGACTGATTTCTGAATACTTGAGCAATCTCTTCTAATTTTATATTAGATAATCTTATCTTTGCGTTTCTAAGTGCAGCTCTTCTGTCTTTCTTAAATCTTTGTACAACGAACTCTTGTATACCAGATCTGCCAGCTAATATAGAGTAAGCTATATGCATATACATAGCTTCTTCCGCCATCTTAGGAACTTTCATATCTTTATCTACAGACAAGCCATCAGATATGTATTCAAGTATTATTGTCCTACCAACTAAGTCGCTACTAAAAGAAAACTTACCTTCTCTTTCATTGATAGTGTAAAAACCGTTCACTTGGGTTGTTTCAGGATTTAAACCATATCTTCTACCTAAACCTAAGTTACTATACATATAGCCATCGCTAGTAGCATTTAAGTTTTCATTCCAGCCACCTGTTATTCTTCTCATATTGGCGCTATCCCAAGCTTCCTCTGTTACAGAACTGCCTTGAGTGTTATTACCTAAACTATCTTGAGTTGGTACACCTAGATCGTCTTGAGTTGGTATTTCAGTAGGGTTGCTAGTTAGTCTTGTAGGATATATAATATGTTTAACACCTAAGGCATCCACCCAAGAAGTCTTAACATAGTTAACATAATCTTGTGGTATTATAACAGACAAGCTAGGTGGTATAGTTAATTCTTGAGCTTTAATGCTTTTTAAAGTGTCGTAACTAAACTCTTGTAATCCTCTTTTAGCGTGAAACATTACATCAGTTCTTTTGACACTAGGTATTAATTTACCTGTACCTACATAAGCAACAATAAAGTTATTGATTACATCGTTTAAAGATATATATTCGTAGCTACCATAATTTTCGTATAATGCTGGTTCTTCAACTTGAACAATAACTGTAGCACCTAAAGCTATTGCTGGTATAACCGTGACTATATTATCAATAACAGTTGTTGCAACTGTTGCACCATTTACGGTTACAGAATAGTTAGTATTGCTTACACCTACTACAGTATCTAATAGACTTGTATTAAAACTAGTACAATCAAAAGTCTGAAAAGGAGATGGAAACTGAGCAATAAATGATTTTTGTCCAGCGTAGTATTGAGCGTTATTTTCTGTTAGTAATCCCATGTCTTATTGTTTTTCATTTACTTCTTCGTTTTGCACTCTTTGAGCTGCAGCTTGCACTATCTGTGGATCTCTTATGACTAATCCAGCATAAGCTAATATATTCAATATCACACTTGTTTGTTCGTGGTTTTCAATTTCAAAATCTACAGAACCAGTTGCTGGAATTGATGGCGTTGGAGCACCAGGTGAACCATCCCAAATATAACCACCAGTAGTTGGGTCAACTCCGTAAGCCCAAACAACGTCCTTAGGTTTTCTTAAATATGTTACTGATATGTCCGCTGGGTTTATTATTGTATTTGGATATACGTATATTCTATCATCTTCATAGATGTAAATAGGGTACGTTAGAGAGGGTTTTGTCAAACAAGACTTGTTGACATATAGGAAATCATTTCTTTGCAATCTCTGGAGCTCTGTGACATCTTTATATATCACTGTTCCAATACGATGCAAATTGCTTGGTTGGGTGAATGGGTTAACACCTGTAATTGGATTTGTTGAAGTAGACGTACCTACTTCTTTAAATATAGATAATGCGTCATCAATATTTTTTACGCGATTACCATATTCACTTTCGTTTTCTGGTATACGTAGTTGTTGGTTTAAATCTTCTACATATTTTTCAAAGATCTCAAGTTGCACTTGTGTACCTATCTTATTAAACTCGTCTGGCGTTAGATAACCACGCTGTTCTTTGTTGAGTATTGATAAGACAGTTTTATAAACTATATCTACGTTTATCGCCATTTTAAATTTTTTATTGTAAAAAAAAAGGCGGCGTAATTGCCGCCTTAATTATAGTTACATGTTATTTGAACTTTTTCTCTATCGACTTATATACTTCGACACCTTCATCTGTCTTCAGCCAAGCAGCCATAGCAGAGTAAGGATTTTCATCAAAAGGTACGTTCATTAACTTACGACCATTACTAGCCCAGTTAAACGTTCTTTGATCACTACTTAAACTTATTATGTTAGCTTCACAAGCTTTTATAGCAAAGTTTCTTAGTGTTACATTTTCATCATTAGCTAATTCAATAAATAGAGCCGGATTTCTTTTTGCAAAGATTAATATGTCTCTTTTAATTTGCTTAGACGTCATTTTAGAAACGTTAGAACCTTGTTCAACCCTAAGTATAGCTTCTGATTGATCTACCTCCATAGAGTTAGCAGCGTTAAGAGCTTCAATCTCTAGTTCTAAGTAGTCAAGTTCATTTACAGCTTCAACAACTTCATCGTGTTCTTTGAATATTGTACTATTCATTGGATGCAGTTCTAAAAATTGCTGTAAATTTGTTTTATTTTTAGGCACGTGTAATACACCATTTTCAAAAACAATATGCTTTAAAGTAGCTGGTCCTTGCTGTTCATCTACAAAAACACTTTTTTGATTAGTAGCATATCTAATTTCTCTTTCATAACCTTTCTCTTCATCAAACCAAACTAATGGATATTTTCTAGTATGCCTAGAAGGTATAGTAAAAGTTAAAGGTTCTTTATTACCTAATAAATAATAATGCCTATCTTTAAACTCTTTTTTTTGGGTTTCAGTTTTTTTCGTTTGTTTCTTTTCTTTTGTTTCCATAATATAATATAATATAATTTAAAAAAAGACCCCACCGGAGTGGGATCTTATTATTTTGTATGTTTTACGATACAGATGTAAATCCAGTTGTGTTAACAACTACACCAGCAGCATCAGGACCATCATCAATACAACTTAACCAAGAAGCGTTAATACTAGCTTCTAAAGCTCTAGCAGCAGCCGCGTCAGCCAATGTTATAGCTCCAGTCACGGTTCCTCCACCTATGTAAGTAAACACACACGTGTTAGCAGTGTGATCTGCAACCACCTTCATTATATTTTCAGAAGGTACGTAAGCGGGTGAAAGACCACCTGGTCCAACCCCGAACTTTATATGTTTTGCCATTTTTTTCTTATTTTTAAAGATTAATAAAGTGGGATCTTAAATTAGTGATTAAAGATCTATACTAAAATAGTCTAACTGAATTGTAGGTGTAACAGCACCTATAACTTCACCTGAAGCTATTACCTTGTTGTTAACAATAGGTAAACTTACACCTGGGCCTGAAACGCCACTCATTGATGTAATAGCATCAGCAAATATCTTTTGATATTCTGCTTCTGTTAATTCCATTTCATTACTAGAACCCGACTTATTTGCTCTATATAGCAAAGATGTTGACAAACCGTATAGTAATGCGGATCCAACGGTTTGGTCCTCACCCATTGATATACCGTATTTTACTATCACATTTAATGTTCCTGGTTCTGAAGTTGAATCTGCTTTTACACTGATAACATTATCACAGCTAACTATGTCGTTAGCGCTTGATTTTAAAAATCCCATTTTTTCTTATTTTTAAAGATTAATAAAGTGGGGCAACGTAGTTACCCCACGTATATATTTACGCTGCTTTGAACAACACGAAGTTGTTAGCCGCTTGTGTAACTAAGCATCTCTCAGATAAGAAATGTACTTGCATTGCATCTAAGTCAGAAGTGTAAGCACCACCAACAGAACCAGTGATCCAAGACTTCATTCTTCTATCGTCAGCTTGCGAAGCTCTGTAACGAGTATGCAAGAAAGGACGTCTGATGTTTTGACCTAACATTTGGTCATACACAGTAGAAGTTCCAGCAGGAACTAAAACACCGTCTATGTCACCAACTAAACCTCTAGTAGAAGCATCGTTAAGGTATTTCCAATCAGTTTTGTAGAAGTCATAAGAACCTCTTCTAAACCCAGAGAAACCAAAGTTAAGAGCCATGTCAGCTTCGTTATTGAATAAACCATAAGAAGCAGACTGAGTAGAAGAATAACCTCCACCGGCCATAGCGCCAATCATGTCATCAAAATCAAGAGCAGTAGATCTTTCTAAGAAAAGCATGTTTTCTTCGATAGCTCCTTGCTTATCTAGTTGCTTAAGGATTTCATCGAAATCAGCTAAAGCACCAGCACCTGGAGCAGCAGCACCAGCAAAACCAGTGTAAATGTTACCTCTATCTTCAATAGCAGCAAACATACCTTGTGTACCTTCGTAGAGACCATTTGCTCCACCAACTCCACTAACAGATCCATCACCAGCAACACCTGTTTGTGTAGCTAATTCACCTTCAACCATCGCCATTTCAAGGTAATCTTCATATCTTAATCTTGTTTCAGATTCAGCTTTTAGATACCATAAATAACCAGATGTTCCATCTTCAGTTGCAACTTCAACCCAACCAATTTGAGCAGTGTCAGAACCGTTGATCTCGTACTTATCTTTAATGATAATTGGAGAGTTAGAAAACTGAGTAAATTGTGGTTCAATAGAACCTTCCATTCCGTTTGTTCCTTTGTTAAATTCAGAACCGTAAACAAATAGTTTACAAGTATCAGTTCCTACTAAAGCTGCATTAACGTCACCTGCATCACCACCATAAAGTGCTAACGTACAAGTTGTGTCAGTAACAGCAGTTACTAAAAACTTCTGAACAACTAAACCTGTAGCAACATCAGCAACAACTAATGTTTGATTTTCTCTAATAGCGTGTTTAGTCTGAGCAGCACCATCTTTACCAGTATTTGTCAAGTTTGGAGTTAACGTAATTGCTGGTGCAGCAACAGCTAATGTAGCTTGTGCATAAGCAACGTGCAATCTATTTTGTTCAGACCAAATAACTTGATCAGATGTCATTGGCATTTCA
>JAAHTG010000800.1_pt1 | contig 25064 bp, 28 predicted proteins | sample 6116081 | NCBI WGS metagenome assembly JAAHTG01 (sample SAMN13939989, study PRJNA603662) | sponge metagenome | isolation source: marine sponge | host: Mycale hentscheli | place: New Zealand | collected 2005 | reverse complement strand
TAAATTATTCCAATTCACTTTGTCTTTGTATTTTTCAATCAACGCAGGAGTCAATACAGGGTTGGTGGATAAATAATTCCAATTCACTTTGTCTTTGTATTTTTCAATCAACGCAGGATTCAATGAAGGATTTGCGGATAAATAAACCCAATTCAATTTGTCTTTGTATTTCTTCATCAACGCAGGATTCAATGAAGGATTTGCGGCTAAATTATTCCAAGTCCATTTGTCTTTGTATTTTTCAATCAACGCAGGAGTCAATGCAGGGTTTCGGGATAAATTATTCCAAGTCCATTTGTCTTTGTATTTTTCAATCAACGCAGGGGTTAAATTATGGTTATAGGATAACCCATTCCAACTCCATTTGTCGTTGTATTGTTCAATCAACGCAGGGGTCAATGAAGGATTTCGGGATAAATACTCCCAATTCAATTTGTCTTTGTATTTCTTCATCAACGCAGGATTCAACGCAGGGTTTAGGGATAGATTAGTCCAATTCCATTTGTCTTTGTATTTTTCAATCAACGCAGGAGTCAATGCAGGGTTAAAGGATAACATATCCCAACTCAATTCGTCTTTGTATTTTTCAAAAAGCGTTTTCACATCAAACACCTCCCATATGGTTGATGATACCTTGACTAAACGAAAATATAGCAGGGTTTTTGGATAACAGATTCCAATTCCAATTGTCAATGTATGTTTCAATTAAGGCAGGAGTCAATGAAGGGTTTCGGGATAAATAAGTCCAATCCAAGTCGTCTTTGTATTTTTCAATCAACGCAGGAGTCAATGAAGGGTTTAGGGATAAATAACCCCAATTCAATTTGTCTTTGTATTTTTCAATCAACGCAGGAGTCAATGAAGGATTTCGGGATAAATTAGTCCAATTCAATTTGTCTTTGTATTTTTCAATCAACGCAGGAGTCAATGAAGGGTTCATAGATAAATAATCCCAATCCAAGTTGTCTTTGTATTTTTTAATCAACGCAGGAGTCAATGAAGGGTTCATAGATAAATCACTCCACACTCCAATACTGAAAATATGGCGTTTGTATTTTTCAATCAACGAAGGAGTCAATGCAGGGTTTTGGGCTAAATAAGACCAATCCCATATGTCTTTGTATTTTTCAATCAACGAAGGAGTCAATGCAGGGTTTTGGGTTAAATAAGACCAATCCCATAGGTCTTTGTGTTTTTCAATCAATGCAGGAGTCAATGAAGGGTTTAGGGATAAATAACCCCAATTCCATTTGTCTTTGTATTTTTCAATCAACGCAGGAGGCAATGAAGGGTTTTGGGATAGATTTTTCCAAACCACTTTGTCTTTGTATTTTTCAATCAACGCAGGGGTCAATGCAGGGTTGGAGGATAAATAATACCAATCCCATTTGCCGTTGTATTTTTCAAAAATGGTTTTCATATCAAACCCCTCAATATACAATTTCTTTTTCCGCATTCATTTCTTCGCTTGCATAGGTTTTCAATTTAGGTGCAATATCCTGCGGTCTTAGTGGGGCATTTGTCGGATAGGCTTTGTCAAACTCTCTCAAAACCTTGACAGGCCAAGCATAGAGCCTCCTTTTGCCTTTGAAATACTTGACCCTCTCTTCGGGCGTAATCAAGTGCTTGTCCTTGAGAGCCTTGAACTTGGGTAAAGTGAGAGTTTGCATAGCCCCCAATTGAATATAGGCGTAGCCCTTTCTGTTGGTAACAACCGTATATCGCTTACCTGCAATATCCAAAGGTCTGTCTTTGACAATCATCTGCTTATCACCATCACGAATCAATTCGGCCATTCGGTTTGGATATACAATCAAGCCCTTAGAAGTCTTAGGCGGTTTGGTTTCAGCCATATGAGTATTTTTATCCTTCAAACATAATGGACAAACACATTCGGGCAACCTTGAATCAAACGGGTAAAGTTGTTCGGTGTTTCCATAAGGACAATACCTCAAGTTTGCATCATTGGTTAATTTTAACCACCGCAAGTAGTGGGGTCGGTATTTTTTCATGTGCATCTCATCAATTATGTTATTTTGAATGCCGAAGGCTTCTTTGAACTCTATTGAAAAATCAACAAATGGTTGAGGGGTTGCGTTTGTAGGAGTGGTTATGAAATCCCACCGTTCTCCATCATAATCAAAACTGATTATCAATAATCCATGATTCCATCGTTCTTCACCTTCAACCATTCTTATTTGCAGAAGTGTTTCATTGGGCAAATACTTGAACGCATCCTTCAAGTTTGGAACGCTATATTCCATATCTCCAATTCTCACAGATTTTCCTTTCAATTGTTTCTTCAAATCGCCCCATGATGTTGTTTCAACCATTTTCAACTTATTGGAAAAATCCTCTATTGCCCCCAATCTCATGTTTTCGCTCAAAATTATTGGTGAGTTTGGCTTTGACTTTACAATTCCCATCATATGAGGGAACTCCTTATCCCCATAACCAAAGTTTGCGGATTCCGCTATTCCATAAGGTTCATTCTTAGCCCCTTTCTTTTTCATCCTGTATGGACTCCCCCATTCATCCCAAAACAAATCGGATTCTTGATAGCCAAATCGCAACGGGTTATCCCTGTATTCTTTGTAGGAGGTGGATGAATAAGAGGGAGATTGAATGTATTCCTCCCAAAAGCCTCCCTTGGAAAAGGGAACATTTTCGGAAACACATTGACTTGCATTATGGCCTTCTTTACCGCAGGTTTTACACCGTTTAATTTTAGGCGGTTTGGTTTCAGCCATATGAGTGTATTCTCCTTCATCACCGAGATAAAACGGGCGCACATTTTCAATCGGGATTGAGTCAAAGAGTTGAATGTCATACCCCTCGCTAATCCTTGTTCCAATCGGAACATCAATTTCAAACAATTGTTTGGCTTTGCTCCCTTTCAAATGCTTCAAAGGTGAATTGAAATCGGGTTTTCGTGCCGCCCATATTTGGGGTTGTCCTATACCCCATGTCCCTCCGATGTGTTCATCGGGGCGTAATTCCATACGAGTTCTCATTGGGTGCAAATATCCCAATTCCAAACCATCGTAATACTGTTTCCAATCCATTCTCCGATATACAGTCATAGGTTCTGTGGTAATCTCACCTTGAATCGTTGGCTCTAATTCGGCCTTGTAAAGTGATGCACCATCATCATCATCATATGGCGAATAAGGGTCGGACATAGCAACACCTTTCGCCCAATCAACGACATAAAAGCCTTCGTGGTTAAGCACTCCTGCATTTTTAGGGTTGGCGTTGTAAAACAACTCAAGTTGCCGACGCTCAATAATTGAATGTCGCTTCACCATGATGGTATGAAGCAGACCGACTATATGAATCAGCACATTCATTTATCCATAAGTGTCCATTTTCTTTCCATGAAGTCATTATTTTTATCAATCCATAGGTTAAGTGTTTCTTTAGAGATATAGACCTCCAAAATGTTTCTCTTGAGCAAATCAATTGCCTCATCCAAAGTCATTTGAACAGAAATAGAATTAGATGATGGTCGCAGAATTGTTTTTTCTCGTTCTTCAATCAGTTTTTTTTCCCGAATGTATGCTTCATCATAAGTCAAAAGGCCATCGGGAGTCATAATCTCACTATATTTGAACGGCTTACCACTCAATGTGTTGAGTCCTACTGCTATTTCCCACATATTCATATGTATTTCAACACTTTTTTGGATGTCTTCGGGAGTGGATAAAACCTTATGGTGATTGATATATCCACAAGGAATAATTAAACGCCCATCTCTAATAATTTCTTTACCCCGAAGCCTTATTGGGTCTTCATCACCGCCACCCCATAAAAATCGCAAGAGTTCTATGTGATGGTCGGGCATTACACCGCTATAAACAGACGAACCAAGTTTCGCATCCTCGCCAATCAATTGATACGGTTCACCCTTTTGGGGTACTTTTTGACGGGGATTATTGGTTCTGCGAAAATGTTCGTTGATGCGAAGGTTCATGTTAAAAATAACCTTATTCGGAGAGGTTTTTTTGCGATTTTCTTCGGTGGGTATCGTTTCTAAAAGCGAAATGACATCCTCCACCTTTAGCATACCCACAGATTACAGACCGACTATATGAATCAGCACATTATTTACTGCGATTTGTAGTTTTCTTAAATCACGAACTACTTCAAACTTCTGTTTCGGTAATGCGTTTTTTTACGCAAAAAGTTCTCTAACTTCAAATCGGAGCGCGAAAACTTCAAGAAAAAGTATTGAACTGAATCAAGCCACTTTGCCTTTTGAAACAGACTTGAAATAGCCCTTGATTTCTTCACGATTCTCATAAGCATACCCCGCACCCATGATTACACCGACTCCAAGCAATGCTTTCATCAAAAAGCCGTCAATTGCCGATGATATAGCACCACCTATTGCGCCTTGTAGGGCTTCGGAATCTGTTTCCTCATATGAGCCACCTCCACCGATAGTGGAATCATCCTGTTCTTCTTCTTCTTCTTCTTCTTCAACGGTTGAGGACTCACCATCACCGCTTGAATCAACAGGTTCTTCTTCTGTGGAATCATCTGTTATTGTTTCTTCATCCACATCAACAGGTTCTTCTTCTTTTTCGGGAATCGGTTCTTCGGGCTTTGGCAAAACAGGCTTAACATTTGGGGGCAACAATTTGTTTGCCCCTCCTTTGAGTTTTCCCACCACATCAGCCACGATTGAAGCATTGAATGTCTTTGAAAATGTGTCCACACCGAATACTGACATAGCAACATTTTACAGAACGACTATTTGAATGTGGGCTAAAATCTATGCCCGATTCCCGTCTTTGTCAAACTCCATTTCGTTTGCCATCAGCGATTCACCCACCCCTTCATCGGAAATAAGGTAATCGTATTGTTTTTCAGCCGATTGAGCGAGATAATCCAATTTTTCGTCAAACCATTCTTTGAACATGGGGGCTAATGCGAATACTGCCGCATCGTAAATTGGTTTGATTACATTAACACTTACAGATTTAGCCACCTTCAATGCCCTCCCTGCCTTTAATGAAACATCAAAAGGGATTCTATCAATAGAAAGGTATTCCCCATCATCATATTCAGCATGACTTCCCCATGTCATATCCTCCTGCTCATACACATAATCCTCACCATCAATTGTCCGTTCAATTTTTATGGAGTCAACCACCCATTCGCTACTACTTCGGTGCGTGGCGTAATGACCTCCTTCATAATCCATTTTCAAAGAGATTTCAACACCTTCTAAATTGCCTTTCAAAAAAGTCAACATCGTTTGTCTTTGGGATTCTATTTGTGCATCAAGAGATTTTAAGTAAAATCTGTTGCTCTTTTGAAGCAACGATTCAATATCCTCTATGAACAATTTGTAATGGTTGATAGAACCAAAGGCTTTGGGTGTAGGTGTAGCCAAAACCCATTTGTCCACTTCAAACGGCAAAACCTCATATTCGTTTTCAATTTCAACCCACCAACGATTGTATTCTTCTCGGATTGCCATTGAACCACCTGTATCAAAAGAAACACCTCGTTTCTCACACAGTTCATTCAGCCAAGTTTCGTAATACTCCATTTCAAGCCAAGAAACATCACCAACATTCCAATATCGGTTGTTATCACACGCTTCCTCCTGCGCTTCGGGCGATAATTCGTCAAAGGTGTATGTCTTATCCTCATCATCAGCCATGCCCTTTAATCCACGAAACGACTATTTCAATTCACGCGCCTTGTAAGGGTGCAAAAATAGGGTGCTAAACGCATTCAACGGCAGGATAGTTCATATACCGTCAATGATATGAGGGTTCGTAAGAGGTATCAGCATGGCAAAAACGGGAGGCGCACTTGACAGACTATGTGCTAAACATGGTTTGGGCGCACCACACTTGACCATACCGATTATGAAAGTCATTGGCTCTCATAAGGCCACCACAGAAGAAGAAGTCATTCAATTGATTACTCAACATGACGGCAAGTTTTGTCGTGATTGCCGAAGCAAAGGCAACGGAACAATCAAGGATTGGGCAGAAGTCATGTATGAAACGCAAAAAACAGACGAGGAATGGCGTAAGAAAAACAACCTCAAAGAAGAATACCCTTTCACTCGCGACGAATGCGAGGAATGGTTTAGGCAACTGTTCGTGGTCGCCCCCCTTGTAGGCATTCGTTTTGAAAAAATGTGTCTTGAAGAATTGAAAACATGGGTTTTGCCACCCTATATTGTTCGTGAAGCCGATAGTCATACCGATATTCGTTATGGTGTTGATTTGGAAATTGGACAAATTGAAGGGCGTTCTTACAACCGCAGTTTTGAAACCTTCTCACCCATGGTAGGGATTCAAGTCAAATCTAAGGTTTATCGTAATGCAAGAAGCAATGTCAAAAAAGGTTTGCGAAACCGACAACGAAAATATGGCCGACCTGTCCGTTTCATGTATTATGACGAGGATAAAGACGGTTTGTTTGAAGCAAACAAATTAAGGGAGAACCTTCATTCCGATTACCCGTATGCTTTCCGCAAAGCCCCCACTCAAGGTTAAACAGGAATCATTTGTTGAATGCTAAAGGGGGTAAGACTCCATATTTTTTGCTTAATTGATTTTGAGGGTATGATGTGTAATATACTGTGTCTTCTTTGAAAGCCCTTTCTTTGTCAATCCATCGTGAATAAGACATTGAATCGGGGAAACTGTATTTTTGGATTGGGTCAATGAAGCAAATGAACTCCACCTGCTCACTATATAGGTTCATGGTGTTCAAAAGCATCCCCCCCCAATAATTCAATGCTGAATGGTCGCTTAGATTTATTCCACCATAGTACATTTTTCCATTATCGGGGTCGCCTTTCGTGTTGACGATGAGTTGTACTCGCCCCAAATCAAGGAATGATTGAAGGCCGAAATGCCCCGAGTATTCCCGATATACTTCTTTTGATTTGTATTTTTTAAGCAGGGGGTATGTGTTGTTTATTTTACCCGAACCTTCGGTTGGAACATCTGCCGTTGTTTCATTTTCTATTGTCCAACCCAAACCTTTCAACATTTGTTCAACGGTGTAAATCGGAACGCTCGTTAATGACTCATGGTTGATAACGCCAAACCTATTGCTTTTCACACGCTTATGCTCTCTCTTGGACAATTCGTTCAGCACTTTGCACAGTCTTTTGTTCCACTTTGGGGAGGACTCATCACCCAAACAAATGTTTTGAAGCGCACCGCGAATAACCGTGTATGTTTCGGAAAATGTATAGTCAATATGGTGAGTTAACATGGAATCGGGTCTTTTTTCATTTCTCATTTGATGGGTAATCTGTAAGAGCAAAGCCCTCCTGTAAAACAGATTTGGCAATCCGAACTCTTCTGCATATTTTCTTTCTATGGTTAAATCTCTCATGGTGTCGTAAATCCTTTTGACGCGTTGTTTGAACATTCTCTTTTTTTCTTTGTAGTCTTTTTTGAGCCACCATGAAAACCCTGTCATGGTACTACCCCAATGCTTTCTCCCACTTATGGAATCGTATTCTTTGGCTCTTGAATCGTAATCACTCACCCAAGCGTTATATGATTTGTTAAAATCCATTGTAGTATCACCATATACAATCATATTATCAAGGTTGGCGAGGATGCCTTCGGGATTTCCTTTTTTATTTTCCTGCCATTCGGAGGGCAAATCAAACGATTCTAATTCCCAATCTCTTTCCCCCCTATATGATTTCACCGACATTTGGAATGTAGGGACTCCATTCAAACAAACTGCATGAGTCGTTTTGAGTGCCTTTGTTCTTTTGTAGTCGGTTACTTGGCGACTCCAAGGGTATTTTAATTTGATAACAGAATATCTCGCTTCAACATTTTGCCAATCAAAATACTGTTTCCATGTATTACGCACCGCATCCTCAATGTGAAAGAATATGTGTTCGGGAACATAGTCTAAAGCACAGGGAAACATTTTGGGGTCGCAATCGGGCAAATACTTTTTCACCCAAGACTCCATATCCTTAGCGTGATAGAACGACTATTTGAAATCACCATAGAAAACGACCTCTTGCCGACAAAAGAACCACATCATTTAAGTGTTCAACGATATACCGAGCAATCGGGATGCACTATGCGAAACAGACAAGAAAAATTATTGAAATGCCCTATGTGTGAAGGGCCACTTATCAAAGTGGAAACAGAAGAATGGATTTACGAACAATGCCTCGTATGTTGCGATATGGTGCGGAATCATCCGTTTCCGCAATACGCAACATATTCACGCGATTTGAAAATCTCACGACCATAAGTTGTTTCTTTTGAGGGATGAGGACATGAGAGGGGGATATTCCGACTTTTCTTTTTTAGCACATTTAGCGGAGAAATCGCCCCATAAGTGTTCTATATTCAACTTGGCCTCTCCACGCGAAAGCGGTGAAATGAATATCATTTCCGACATATCGCGAGTATTGATTATTCCGTAATCATTTTCCATTTCAAAACCTGCAACGGGGGAAAATGAAGGCACATTTCCTGCTACACCCCACATATGAAAATCATCCGATATGCCTTGTTCTTTTCTCATTGATGCGGGATAAAATGTATTGTAAAATACATATTCCGAAAATAAGTCAATCATTTTAGCATGGTATTCACAGGCGGAATAAAACACTTGCTTGATGTTGTAGCCCTGCGGTGCATAGCCATAAGCATCCAATTTTTTTCCTTGCTTTAGCAGAACAGGGATGTTTGACCATGCTGAACCCAATCCACTATTGAGTACGCCATCCAACCACCTATCGTTTGCCAAAATAATTTTACTTTGTTCATCCATAAAGGTTTCAAGTCGCCCAAACCACATTGCATCCTTATTGGTTTTTATTGGTATCAAGACCATATATTTTGAAGCAAAGTCCCGAAGGAACTGGTCTAAGGCTTCGGATAAAAGGTAAAAAATAGATTGTTCATTAGGGTGATTGGCTAATTTTTCTATATCTTCAACCGCTTGTTTGAAAGTATTTGATTCTATGCTCGCTTTCACATCGGATGATTTTTTCAATAGTATGCTCTTGTCTTCAAAAAAATAACCTGTGTTGCCATTCATTTTTCGGATTTTTTCTGTGGCGGGTGTGATTTGATATGGCCGATAGCCTGTGTAATCCTCTTGTCCCAAATAACGAATGAACAATGCTTCTTCTCGCCCGTATAACATTATCAATTTTTCAAATGAATGTGAGGTGCTTGAGCGTTTCGCGTTCAATTCTTTGGCACTATAATGTTTTTCAAAGAAATACTTATTAGATGAGGTGAGGTCAATATACTCTCCCATTTTTGCAGGATTCATACTCCTGCCCAACTTGACATCAATATCCTTAGCACCATCGTAAAACAGTTCTTGCGCGCCCGATTGAGAATAATACACATTCCACCCGTCTTGGGTTTCATCAAGGTAATACGCTCTATGACCCATATGGCTCACCCTGTTCTCACAGGCCGACTATATGAAATTGCTCTCTATTCACGCGATTTGAAAATCTCACGACCATAAGTTTTGTTTCTTCAATTCCGAGATGATGATTGTTGGATGTGTTGAACTACTTGTTATTGCTTTCTTTTCCATTTGATTCCAAAAATGATTCATCATGGTTTTCGCACCTCCACGCGAGAGAGGTGAAATGAAAACAAAATCCGCCATATAAGGTGCATTGACGATTCCGTAATCGCTCTCAAGGTCAATACCTGCAACGGGTGAAAATGAAGGTATGAGCGTGGTTAATTGTTCAGCCCGTTCTCTATATGGTGATTCACTCCCTATTGGGATATTTTGCATTGTCCTCATTTGGCGAGGATAAATAATTAACCAAAAGAGGTATTCTGCTCTTATGTCAATCATTTTCGCATAATGTTCACACGCTGATTCATACAATTGTTTTACAGTATATCCTGTGGGTTCAAACGACTTTTGGAGTTCGTTGTATCTCTCCTGCATTGAATTAAGCAACGGGTGTGATGTTCCTTTGTGCATGAGTACCGCATCATTATTGCGATATTGTGTAAGCCTCAAAGTTTCACTTACTTCTTCGTTTAGCCATTCAAATGCTTTCGCATCACGGTTGTTTTTTATGGGAATCAAGAGTATGTATTCTTGGGGATATAGATTGAGGAATCGTTCAAGTTCTCCATTCACCACATATAGGCTTGAATCATGTGTTTTAGAACTGGGTACTAATTTTTCCAAATCCCTCACGGCAGTTAAGAATGGAGAGGAACGCATTCTCCCATTTTTAGTTCTCACCTCGCTTGATGTTTCTTTGTAATCCTTGTTTGGTATAATAGCGATTGGCCGATAGCCTGTGTAGTCCTCTTGACCCAAATAACGAATGAACAATGCTTCTTCATTGGAGTATTTCATTACCAAATCCTCAAACCGCCAATCGGTGTGCAATCCTTCGGGGTAAGCCTTAGTCCCTTCATCAAGTTCATATCTGCCGTTACTATAAGTCATATTCGCCCCTAATACGGCATCATCACCCCTCTCATCGGAGAACAAATCCTTCGCACCCCAATTGGAATAATACACATTCCACCCGTCTTGGGTTTCATCAAGGTAATACGCTCTATGACCCATATGGCTCACCCTGTTCTCACAGGCCGACTATATGAAATTGCTCTCTATTCAAGAATGTCAAGGATTCCGTCGCCATCGTCGTCTTCATCCACATTATCATCTATTGAGTCGTTGTCATGGTCAAATTGACCTGTCATATCGTTGCCATCATTGTTTTCAAACCAATCCGATAAACCATCGTTGTCGTCGTCTGTGTCCGAAGCATCCCATATGTTGTCATTGTCATGGTCATAGCGATATGACGACCAAGCACCACCGATTTCATCAACATCAAGAATGTTGTCGTTATCATCGTCGGTATCTATGCCATCATCCAATCCGTCATTGTCATGGTCGCGACTTGCATCCGAACCGTTTTCATAGAAGTCTTTGTAATTGTCAATTCCATCATTATCAATGTCCAAATCAAATCGGTCTTGAATACCGTCATTGTCGTGGTCGTAAATGTTGGTGTTGTCGTTTCCATCATTAACTTCTTCTTCATCGTTGATTCCGTCGCCATCATCATCGTCGTCTTCGGCATCGTCTATGCCGTCATTGTCATGGTCATTAGGGGTATCATCCATTGAATCGGGAATACCATCATTATCATCATCATTATCCAAATCATCGGGAATGCCGTCGCCATCATTGTCATTATCACCGTTTTGCTCTTGGTTATCCAATTGTTGACCCTGTTGTTGTTCATTCTGTTGGCCCTGTTGACCCTGTTGACCATTTTGAGTTTGTCCTTGTTGTTGTTGACTTTGACCGTTGGAGTTTTGGCCGTTTTGCTCTTGTTGTTGTTGGTCGCCTTGTTGCGCGCCCTGTTGACCACCTTGTTGTTGTTGGCCTTGACCGTTATCCTGTTGTTGACCTTGTTGACCTTGTTGACCCTGTTGGCCTTGATTTCCTTGTTGACCGCTTTGTTGGCCTTGTTGTCCTGCTTGGCCTTGTTGACCTTGTTGACCTTGTTGACCTTGTTGACCTTGTTGACCTTGTTGACCTTGGCCTTGTCCTTGACCTTGCCCTTGTCCTTGACCTTGGCCTTGTCCTTGCCCTTGTCCTTGCCCTTGTCCTTGACCTTGGCCTTGTCCTTGTCCTTGACCTTGACCTTGACCTTGACCTTGACCTTGCCCTTGACCTTGACCTTGGCCTTGACCTTGGCCTTGACCTTGGCCTTGACCTTGACCTTGCCCTTGACCTTGACCCTGCCCTTGTCCTTGTCCTTGACCTTCGCCACCTGCATCGGATTCACCGCCACCTTCTGTGCCACCGTTCCCCGAACCCGCATCGGATTCTTGGAAATCGGGGTCATAAGCATCGGGAATACCATCACCATCGGAGTCCGAGTATTCCCCATCATTGGGGTCTGTCGGGAATTGGTCTGTGTTATCGGGTTTGCCATCACCATCAGTATCGGAATTGTTTGGGTTTGTTCCTTTCGCATATTCTTGAGCGTTGGTTAAACCGTCGCCATCGGGGTCTGCATTTGCATCTCCACCGTTTGTAGGGTTCAATCCATTGGCAACCTCCCAACCATCGGGTAATCCGTCGCCATCGGAATCAGCATTGTTCATGTTTGTCCCATGCGTATGTTCTTCGGAGTTGGTCAAACCATCACCATCCCAATCAGCCCCACCATCGGAGGGGTCAAGAGGGTCACTACCATCGGCAGTTACTACGCTTGCACTCATGGCAAGCATAATGGCGGTTAAAATTGTAAGCATCGTTTTTTTGAATCTGTTTTTGTCCATAATATCGTGTTCCTATATAGGTTGTTCATAGGGAAACCGCTTTTCCCTCTATGAACCATTTAACAACGCTACTATATGAACGGTGAGTATCAAAAATGACTCGCAATATCATTCTTCTTCAAGGATTTTTGCCCAAAGGCTCTCTTGGCGAGCGACCCCTTCTTGAGATTCAGCAAAGGTCAATATGCGTAGCCTATCAATGGCATTCAAAGCAATATAGGCCGCATCCACATTCTCTCCAAGCATAGTATGAGAGTGAACATACCCTTCAATTTCGTTATCATGGAGAACAAGGTAATAGTGGCCTATTCCACCATCATCATAAATGCCCCATGTTCCCAAGTGCATTGGTGGGAGGCAACCATTGTTCATCATCTGTTGGATTCGGACTTTCAAATCCTCTTCTGTGTATGTGTATTCGCTTTCATCGTTTCCTGCTTCAATCATGTGTTTCACGAAAGGGCAATATGCCGACAGTACATAAAGGATTCATAATCAATACTGTTGTTGTCGGCCTTGATTGTCGGTATGTCTGTTGAATAACTTCTCTTGTTGTTACCGGTGTTTTTGATGTGGCATATTACTCACCCAAGTTTTGTGTGAATAAATCCTGTGCTTTTTTAGGCGAAATGTGGCTCTCTTAACATCTTCTTTTGTTCTGTGGCGAAATTGGTATTCATAGGCTTCATAACGAAACAAGCGTGGGTGATTGATGATACCAAACGGAACACCACTTCTTTCTTCACGATATTGTTCCACCGTGTCTATTTCGTGAACCTTTTTGTATATGTCATTCACGATTTCAAGGTGTTTAGCCCCTTTTGGTGATAATCTCTCCATTTGAGATACTCTTAAAGGGTATGCTCGGTTGAGATTCGGTTTTTTAGCGGAATTGAAGTCGGGGTCTTCGTTCCATGTTGTTGCACCGAATAGATTTGTCAATATGTTGCGGGGGGATAATACGACGACTCCCTCCCAATTTCTCTCCCATGCGAGTTGATGAGCATATTCTTCATCAATCCCCATATCCATGAGTTTCTTTTTGGTTGCGGATTTTACGACCATATCAATCCATCCTCCCATCGTTCCACCAAGAAAAAACTTGAGGATATTCCAATTGTTCTATCAATGCCCTCAAAGTCTTATGGCTATAATCATGTTCAACATCTAAGTGGGTTTCACTTGATAGTCCATAATGCCCCCCACCATATCCAACATCATCGGTTGTAAAATTGATGATTCCATAATCTCTAAAATCTGCCATTCCCATCAAATTGCCATGGATTGCCCAAAAGTGCATAGAGATTTTATCCATGACTTCTCTTTGTTCCTCCGACGCTCGCATATACATTGAATCCTCATTAACCTCATATACACCCAATTCGTTTTCAACCTCTTTGCCACCCCATAATGCTTTTGTAATCGCCTGTTCCCAACGAATCGGCATTTCCTCTCGCACATCTATTCCCCCAAAAGGATTATTTGTAGGGGGTAATTGCGAACCCCACCATGACATTCTCAACATCACTCCAAACATAAAACCCCATTGTAATTCGCTTTCGGGTTCGGTTCTCGGCATGACTTCTCGCATGGGCTTCATAGCCATATAATCGGTGTAGCACATTGAGCGCATTAACCTCATAAGCAACGATGATGGGAACATTGAGTTCCATGTTTTAGCCGTTCCGTACTTATATTGTTCAGTAAAAATAGGATTTTTCCAATAATTGTATTCAATCCGCAAATGTTCCTCATCATCATAGACAATGGTACTCATCTCTTCATCAATATCCATTTCGGAATCACGAAATAAATTGAATCCTTTGACTGTCAATGGAAATGGCGCATCATAGGCATCTGCGGGGGGGTCGTCAAACCACGCGTTTTCCATTTTTTCGTTATCCATGTTTTCACCTCAATAATATGACGGGCCATATGTTTCCAAACTGCCATCCTTGCGTAATGCACTATACAAGGGGGATGGATATGGTTTTCCAAGCAAGGTTTTCAATTGCTTTTTCGGCATCCAACCTTCTTTGATGATGGTTTCGGGGTATAGGTGTCCTCGCAGATATTTCTTCGGTTCGGGTCGGCCATATCCTCCGGGTTTCATCAAGCCACCCCTTCTGTCGGGGTCTTTTGAACCCATATCAACGAAAGCCCATGTGCGACCATTCAAAAGTAATTTTCCATTGACTTTGCCCTTTGGCGAAAATCTCCATGAGTCTTTCTTCGCGCTTTGCATATTGCCCACCTTAAATGCTTCGCGTTGTTCGCGTGGCATCCCACTAAGGTAATATCCATAACTACTTTCTAATTGCTTCAATGAGTCTTTAGCCCATTTGTAGCCCATAGGTTCTTCACCCGCATAAAAAATATCGTCTGTCATATTCACGATTCCAAGACCTTTGGAGGCATCAATCAAATGAGGAAACTTGTTTTTGACATACATAAAAACCTCAAAAGGTGTTCCAACGCCTAAAGAACGAGCATTTGACCAATCAAGAGTTGATTCGGCAAATAACCTTGCACCTTTGACCCACTCTTCAAATATCATAGGGCGTTTCAATTCAATTTCTTTGGCATATTGCTTTTTCCATTGTTCTTCTTTTTTGGCGTTCCAATTTGTTTGCCAATCCATGACCGCTTCATCCAATGATTTTCTTACCATATGCTCACTTCTCCCAATCCATCGTCAAAGACTCTCGGAACGCTTCATGTTCTGTTGGGTCTATCATATACAGGTTTCCCTCATTATTTATCCCCCCAACCATTTTCAAAGAGAAAAACGGTTGCCCCAATTCATCTGTTCGTTTCATTAGCCTGTGCAAACTCCTTGCACCTACGCCTTTTGACTCCAACATCGGTTTGCCCGATTTTTTGTTGATTGGAACAAGCACATAATTTGTAGCAGACATTCTTCGTTCAATCCCCCTGCCATATGATTGATTTTCAGCAGGAATAAGAACCATCCATTCACGATTTTTCCCTTTGCCTAAAACACCTTCATGGTCTATGATAATACTGCCTTTTTCTAAACGCGCAGGATTCCCTCTTTTGACGAACTTAATTATTTCATCCATAGAAGTGTATCTCACTTGATATGTGTCCTGTTCGTGTTTTGTGAATATGTTGATATGGTTGATAACACCTCCTGTGTTCATATCTCTTACCGATACACCGTTTGGGGTAAAGCCCAAAACTACATATGGTAAAGTGTGTTTGCTTGGATAAAGGAAATCCCCTTTGTATATCTGTGCCACATCATTCAATTGTTTCATTTCATCCCTCCTATTCAATCCATTCATACCAATCATTTGATTCCCAATATGGTGTAGGGTTATGGGAATATCTCTCAACACTCACCAAAGAATTGTTAATGATTCCGTAATCCTTTGGTGGATTATTTCGTTTAGGAATCAACACCCTTGTTTTGTTTCTCGCCTCCCACGAACCAATAGAGATTGATGCCAATTCCTTTCTATCGTTGTCTGCAAGTTCCTTCAACCCCTGCCCAACATTTGTACCCGCTATATTGATGATTTTCTTGGCTTTAATTTCCCAATGGCTAAGAGGTATTTCGTCGGCATAATACCATGTATTTTGTTTTAACTTTTGATTGGTCGCACGATTACGACCCATTGACTTAACTTGACTCCTTGCTTTGAATATCTCATTATGATATGGCATGGTAAGCAAGACTTGAGTACCCACTTTCCTAAACCAATTCAAATCTCCATTCACCCACTTTGAATCCAAAAGTGAGTATTTCACTTTGATGGAAAAGTCATTTTGAGTCCACCCCATAGGGTCTGCATATGGATGAAAGTCTTCGGCATAAGGGTAGTATTGATTGGGCAAATTGGGGTCATTCAATCGCCCTATTGGAACACGATATACATTTGAAGTAAGGTCTGTGGTGAAAATAAATGAACTTTTCCAACCCTCTTTAGCGTCTTTTCTTTCATAAATAATACAGTCAAACAGTTTCCTGTTCAACATTTCGCAATAGGTTTCAATAATTTGAGGCTTAGTGGCTGAAAGAGATTTAGGTTGTCCTCTTTTGCGTTTTGTACTTCTTTCTTGTTGACCCCATAAAATCAATTCATCAAGTGTTCGGAACTCATATTTTCGGACAAAACGCCTTTTTGCTTGACCATACAAGACCACTAATTCATTTTGCCTTGCCGCACCTAATTCTGTTTGATTGACATTTTGCATAATTTCTTTTGCCTTATCGCCATATACAGGCAAACCATTAGGCAACCAAATCTCCTTTTTACGGAGAGGCACTTTCAAGGGGTAAAGCAATTCAAAGGCTAATTCCACACTCATCACCCTATTATGGTATGGCGATTTAAGCCGAGGCTTCAAAGGGCGAGAACGAGCCATGATAATATGATGCGCTACAACTATTTTAATTCATCATAGGCGATAACGGTACTCCGACGACCTTCGGCCATAGCGAATATCAACGATTCCTCTTCTTTTGAGTACCTTCATGTAATTCGCTACTGTGCCGACCATTATTGATGCTCTTGCTGATAAACGCTGATTTGTACGATACATGATTTCGTCGGCACTTAGCCATTCCCCCTCACTTTCACGAATTATCAACTCCATTTTCTCTCTTGCCATTTTTTTAGCCATCGTATCTCCCAAACAATCATAGCAATGAGGGGGTATATCAATGTTGCTCGTAAAAATGGGCTGATGAGTGGAAACGGCAGGATTTGAACCTGCGACCACTTGGTTATGAGCCAAGCGCACTTACCAAACTGTGCTACATTTCCTTTGGCGGGCATAGGAGGAATTGAACCCCCATCTTCGGCTTAGAAGGCCAAAATGCTATCCGTTACACCATATGCCCATATGTGGGTTCGGCTTACCCATGATAAGCGTTTTCACTTTGCATTGTCCTTTGACAAATCATCTATATCTGCATCAAATCGTTGGATAGATTTTGCAGACTCATCAAAACCTGCATTGAGCATAACACATTTTAAGCACAGGCCATTTGCGCTGAAAGTTTCTCCTGCATCACCGCATTGTAAGCAATTGCGAATTACAATGTTGGATGGGGGGTAAATATCACCATTTGCCATTTTCTTACTGTCCTCATAAGGTACTGCAATTCTTCGGTATGCTTCCAATTTAGCACACTCAAGTACACCAATGAAATCGTTAATCAACCGATATGACATTCCTTCGGATTGTAGCAGGTTTGAAAATATCGTACTGATGGTGTAATTCAATCGCCCTCTAAAATCGCCTGTCCTCAAAGCCGTTGAAAGAGATTTGATTGACTTGTCTAAGTTTTTCTTATCATCGTCTTGTATGTATGGCATAATATCACCTTCTTGAGTTCAAATCCATGAACACCCAACGACTTGATTTTGGCGCAGGGTCAATTCCCTCATGGACTTGATATAGATAATCCTTCAAATCGTCAAAGGAATCAAACAACCAACCCGATTGGCCTTCTGTATGTGGGTGCGTGGGCAACATACCCCATAACCAATTCGGAGCATATTGGCGACCACCTTCAACAACAATCAATGTAGGTTTTTTGGATTCTGTGGCCGTTACGATTTCATGTATTGTTCCGCAAAGAACAACATTACGAGGTAAATATGTAATAACGAAGTCGGACAAATCAACCATCCTTAAATCAGTCCGAACAATTTTACGCATTTTTTCAGCAAGTTCTTCGTATCGGCCTTCTTTCTTGAGAGTCATAGTATTGACCTTTTCAGCACCAATTTCCTCATATGATTCTCCGTCGTCTTTCTTGAAAGGTTTATCTGTCGGGTCAAGAACCTTAACTCCAAAACAATCATTCAATTCTTCTGTAAGTGTCCTTCTCCAACCGACCCCATCATCGTCTGCATCATCAATCGGCCCGCAAAGGTATGCAACAGAATTGTTCAATTTACCTTCACGCTTTTGACAAAAGCATTCTTTCGCACAGACACCCTCATTATGAGTTCCCATATCAATCACTCCGCCAAGCAGGTGAGTTTTCGTCGTTGCATCGTTTATGTCGGTCATTTTTAGTCCTCTTTCAAAATTACTCGGGCGACTATTGCTATAATAATCATTCCACTACAAAAATACAAAAACTCTTCAAGACTCATTTTTTACAACTCCATTAAGAATATCCAATTTAGAAAAATCAATGTGAGGGTGGGCGCACCTTGAGCATAATGACCCAAAAGCATTTGAGGTTCTTTCATCGGCATAGCCCATTTTACCACATTCCACACAGGGTACTAAATCAGTCATTTGAATCATTCTCCATCACTTTGTTGCAGGACAAACAATATCCATTCAAAGACTTAGGGTTCATACAGGTTTTTTTGATACATAAAAAACTCATCCAATTCCATTCATTCTTCATTGTTGTCACCCACCATAACCTGCTGAATCTCATTTCCTGTTATGTCAAAACCAAGTTCTTCATCACACGCTGATTTCTGTTTATCATCAAGCAGATGTTTCAACATTTTGTCAATCAAATCACTTTGCACATTCATTAAGGTGCTAAAATGCTCAAACATGAACAATGAGCCTATGATGTGCAGGATTAAAACTCCTATCATTAACCATAATACCCATTCGGCCATAACCCTAACGGATTGCCAATCCTTTATCAATATGCCTCCCGTAAGCAGATTGAATAGAATGTTAAGCAGAACACATAGAAATCCCTCACCGTTTTCCGCGCATTAAGCAGAACGAGCAGATTAAACAGAACGAGCAGATTAAGCAGATTCCGAAAAAAAACCCATAAGGGATTTTCCTTCGCGCGCCAAAAATATGATATTCGCAACAAGCAATATCATAAGAATATGCCGAAAACACCCATATCAGTATTTTCCGCGCATTACGGGCAACCATTTCAAAAATGACTTATGGATATGATTTGCCATATCATTCTTCTTCAACAATTACTTCGTCGCTTTCGGAAAACATAGCGTCAAGGTCAAGTCCTTTTTCTGCTTGTCGTCTTTCATTAAGCATATCGGCTCTATTGACTTTATTTCCCCACGCCTTACGCCATTCCTTTTTTGCATTCACGATTTTCGCCTTTTCACCCTTGTTCGGGTTGGTATCAAAGGTTCTTGAATTATTCTTTTTGGAGTATTTTACCTTCTTATTGCGTTGTCTTGGGGGTGTTATCCAACCCACTACAATGTCTTGACCGTTCTCTTTTTTCCATGCTTGCACACCATTTGTCCATCCACCTTTTGACCTGTCTTTAGGGACACAATCAAGAGGTTGAATCAAATGTTCATTTGAAGAGTCCACATATTCACGCTGATGCCTGTCTGTTCCGTAAGCCATGACTATTCGTTGAGCCACTTTCTATATGAGGATATGCCGATTTCATCCATATGCGTAGTCGTAATCACTCTTATCATATTCTTCAACAACGCTCAACACTTGCGTTATGAACTGCATAACAATTTTCAGCACCACGATTTTAGCAAACGATTCGTTTATGGATTCATTCTCATTGACCAACATTTCAGTAATCTCATGGGTGCATTCAATGACACATTTTTCTAATTCGTCTATATTCATTTCAACAGAATCGGGAAAATGGCCGTCAAACACCACCATAAACCTCTCCTGTAAAGAAACAATCTGCTTGTTTTTCTGCTCATCATGGACTTCAAACAATGCGTCATGTATTCGTTTGGTATGACGCTTTTTCTGCTTATCGGTCAAGTCGTCAATCACAATCTCACCTTATCATCAAATGCAGGGTGGTTGATAATACCGTATTGCAGGGGGAACGGAAATAATTTGTCGTGATATTCGGGGTCTTGAAGTAAATCATTCATCCAATACTTTTGAACTGATTTTATTTCATCGTCGTCGTCGCCTGTTGCACCCGTTTCAACATCATATCCTGTAATAACAGAAGTCATATTGTTCTTCAAAGCATATTTCAGCAAACGAAGGATAAGGTGTCGTTGCGACCCACTATACACTTTACTATCAACGAGATAATATGCCTTAGCCGTTGAATTATATGCCCCTTGGGGCTTTTTCCGACCCATATAGGGCTTGTTTAATGTGAATATGTTCACCTAAGAAACCTCATGTTCAGCAAACCATAGTCCAACAAATTAGGGTGAAGAAAAATATAGGGGTCTTGTTTTGCGAAACGGAAAATATCACTTAATTTTGCCCTCCCATTTTTCACATCAATTATTCCATCATACCTTGAATCAATATCGGTGTCATGTCTAATGTCCCAAACCACACCTTCATCTCTTAGCCAAAATATGCGCCAACGAGGTTTCCACTTTGACGACCATTTACCCTTATAACTGCTTCCCATATGGCTTCTGTAATCCTTGAGGTCTTTGGATTTCAACAGATAACCGTCAAAATAGAGGGTAATGTCATCTCTTTGATTCCATGGGCTATTCTCTTTGTTGGTTTCATATATCACACCTCTCAAAGCATTCTTAGCCCCATCCCAATAGATGTTTGCGTATGTTCGGTCATATCTGTCGTTCCATTGGTCGGTTGTTTGATTTGAGGCTATCATCCATTCTCGCGGTGTAAGTTCATTCAACTCTTCTTGAGTGATTGGTTTGCCCATTTTGTACACAGAATCACTCCTTTGCATCTGCTTCGCACCTTTTACAATGATGCTTACCCTCAAACTCGGGTCTATGAACAAGAGGTCGCTTGCATTTCATAATATCATTCCTCTTCTGTAAAAATTGGCTCATCCTCGTCTTGGAGTTTGCCTTTTGCTCTCCGAATGTCATTTTCTGTCTTATGTTGTCTGCGAACAGATTCAATGTATTCTTCTTCTTCGGCATTCCATCGGTCAAAGAATCGTGATATAGCCATGTATGCGGGGCCACTCAATATGCCGAGAACGGCAATATAGGCTTCAATATCCTGCCTTACTTGGTCATTAACAAAAGCAGTTGTAATTAACTGATATGATAATATCATAAATGTGAGAATCAAGGGGATGGAAACGAAAGCAACCATCAAGTTGTTGAAGGTGATGCGAATGTCCCAATCTATTCGTGCCATATCCTTATTTTGCGGAACGACTACTTGAAGTCTGTTGAACGAAACTCATCCCACAGGATTGACACACCAATGTTTTCATATCCACATCACATTGTCGTGTGCAAGGGCCACCAACGCTTTTGTACGCCATAATATCACTTCAATTTAGCAAACTCTTTGGTAATGTCCTTCTTGTTTGCTTTTCTTTGGGCTTGTTCTTTATTGTAAGAATCCATATGTGCTTTTTGATTAGCCAACTCCGTTTTTACGACACCATCCCACTTTTTTTTACCCTTGACCTTAACAATTTCGTCATATAGAGTTTGATTTGTCATTCCACTTTTTCCATAATTTGAACTGCCCGAACTCTCGCTTGGCAGAATCAAAGCATTCTCAAGCCCATGCCTCTCGGTCTGTGAAATAAATCGTTTCAACCATTTGGTGAAATCATTCCATTCCTTTCCACCTTCAATAAGTAATTCATTTCCATTTTTATCCACGAATGCCCCTCCATAATGAGCCTCTTTTGGTGTAGGCTTCATATGAGCATCCATAGCCTCTATGAACTTCTTCAATTCATATTCGTTTGATTTTTTCACTTGGATTTTCATACGCTTATTTATCTCCTTCAAGTCCTGCAAAATAGCATCTGCGACCATATTGAGCGATTCATTTGAAAAATCCCATATGACATCCATATTTTCTGTTTTTGGGATTATCAATCGTACATCTCCATGCGTGTAGGGTATTTTTTTACGCCCAATCAATTGTTGAATGTTTTCCTCATTCAATGCGTAAGTGCGATAGGACAATACATCAACACCTTCGGGTAAATCAAAACTCACGCTCATAGAGGTCATATGTCGCTCTTTTCTCAACTCATGTCCTTTTTCCGATTTTTCCTTTTTCGTTTCTTTGAACGCCAAATTAGTCAAAAATATGCCTTTTGAATCTAAATCAATTGTTGATGGTGGTGAAAATGGTATAACACCATTCACCTCACATAGATACTGATGCTTAATCAAACCTACAAAGAACGATGTCAATGATTGATAATTGCCATTTAACATCGTACCCAAATTACGCACACCACTCCCATAGGAACGCCTATCGTCAACAATCGGAGTGGGATTTTTTATCATATCGTCTATGACTATATCCAATGCTACATTCCATTCCTCGTTTGATAATAGTCCCTGTTGAGCGATTTCGGCTTCACTTTTTCCGAACATATTTTTCAAAATACCACTCATAATCCTATCCCAAGGGAGCGTTCCAATTGGTAAAAGTTCATTTTTCTTTGTTTCATTTACTTGAAATCCGACTTGAACAAGCCCATATGGTTTTTTCACTTTGAGCATTGATATTGTCCTCAACGGTATTTGCGTGGCGTAATTTCTTACACCCCACCCCCTACTATTGTCGGATGAAATGTTAAACCAAGAGCATCGGCCAATAAGGTTCACTCCATTTTGATTGTATTTAGCGTATATTTTGGACTCAACCATAATTTGCTTCACTACATTTTCAATATAGGACTTCGTAAAAACTCTTTTTTGTATTTCCTTTTGCTCTTTGAATGCCTCATCCTTTTCTTTTTCATCATTCCAAGCCTTTTGAGTTTTGTAAATTGTTCCATCCGAAGCAATGTATTTCATATAATGGGCATCGTTTTCTATGCGTTGACTTGGGCGATATTGCGCGGGGATGTAATAGGTTGGGTTCAAATTGAAATTGCCTCTTGAATATGCCTTTGCAGGTTCGCTCAATGCGATAAGGCGAGCATCAGTCATATCTGTTTTCAAATCCGCATCATCAACATTAAAAACATATCTCGCATTGTATTGTTGAAAGGTTTTCAATTGTTTTCTTATTGCCTCAACCTTCGCAGGTTCAACGGACAAATTGGAATAAATGTAATCTAATATCTGTTGCCCCTGTACGGGAAAAACCATGTCATAATCTATATCCTCAAAAACTTCATCAAACCTTATGACTTTGTTATTATCTGCTAAATCATATACTTCATTCGGCTTGATTGGTGAGGCTTTGTAATGGTGGGAGGGGAGCGCTAAAGCCGCTTGCCAAGAGTTGTTAAACACATTCTCTCCATACATAGATTTCAAAAACGCAAGAAATGTTTCGTTTTGACCGCTTTCAGTCCACTCAATTAACGGGTGTTCCCTCTCTTTCACAGGTTGAGTCATAACCCTATGATGTGGTGCGACTATTTTAATTGATTGACATATCAAGGCTTATCATAAAGCCTATCAATCAATGTCGCACAGTCCATCAAAGCGACTCGGCAGGTGTGCCACATATAGTCCACACCCATTTCATTGCCGTTTTCTATTTGAAACATCACCTCTTCAAGTAGCCATTCTAAACGAATAAGGCTTTTCATATCAGTATTCGCCAATATGCTCGGTTCAATTCGGAACATATTTTCTAAATCCTGTTTGGGGTCTTTCAACTTAGGATAACACCTCACGCAGATTCCTTCTTTCGTTAAAGAAGGTTTAGGGTAATCAACATTACAATTTGTACACTTATGCCATTCCATATTCTTCACCTATACAAGAACTTTTGAAAGGCGACGATAAATCCCCTGTTCAATGTAGCCTTTCTCAATCAAAACCTTGACGGCTTGATTGATTTCATCTCTTCTTGATTTATGGTTGACCCCTCCAAGCAAACGATGTAATTTACTCGTAGTCATATTCCCCTCGTTGGGTATTTCAGCAAGAATGCGACTTTCCATTGCACCTAAGTTCCCCACACCTTCAACCTCCGCATAACCCGAAAAAGCATATCTCTTAGCACCCACCCTATATACGAGATTTTGAGTTACCAACCATTGTAAAACATTGGATATTCGTTGATGCCAATTGGCATATTTTTTTCCGAGATACCTTAGCACTCCTGTTGCAGACATAGCACCATTCACTTCTAAAGCGTCAAGAATATCCTTAACTAAGCCTTTATTGAATGTCTTCAACAAAGCACTCGCATCCTGCTCATCTATTCCTGCCATCATATTTTCGGCTTCTTTGATTGACAATTGATGCAAACGAGGATGAGCAGTTTTGACCTTATCCAATGGAATACTTTCTATGTCAAGGACTTCATCATAAAACACATGGCGTTCCTGTGCATATTTGATTCTCAACAATATGTCCACCAATTCTTGCCTCGTAGTGGCTTTTTGATTTTGCACCTCAATAGATTCTGTGAACGATTCGGAGAGAGGTTCGGTGTCCTTTTCAACCGCTTCAATCGTCACATTGTTTCGTTCTCGCCTCAAAATCTCACGCTCATATTCCGAAAGAATAGAAAAAGCAACATCAAAGTCCACCCCCAATTCTCGTTGAACTGCTTCTGCGACAAATTGAACACCTTTCGCTTCACCTTTGCTCCATATGTTTCCAAACGATTTCCATGTTTGTTTCACTTTCAACATTTGTTCACTATCAAGGTCGTCTAATTTCATTTCCTTCTCGCCTCTTATCAGCATAATAAGTCGCCAATTATTCTTTGTTGACACTTAGCATATTAAACCTTTGAAACTTTGTCATGTTTGAACTTAATTTCTGTGATATGTTTTGCACTTTTTGGCAACGACATTAGCAAAAATGTTCCACAAACCATGACGAATATGACAAATTATTCGTAGTGTATTTAATATCATTGGTT
>JAAHTG010000793.1_pt1 | contig 25244 bp, 40 predicted proteins | sample 6116081 | NCBI WGS metagenome assembly JAAHTG01 (sample SAMN13939989, study PRJNA603662) | sponge metagenome | isolation source: marine sponge | host: Mycale hentscheli | place: New Zealand | collected 2005 | reverse complement strand
CCATCCCCTTGATGAATGGCTACGTTCAAATCAAAGCCGTCTATATTCAGAAGAAGGACTTTGCTGATATTGAACTCATATTCTTTGGGGAAGCTATTGAACTGTCAACTGCTTTAAAAGAAAAGAAGATAGCAGACCTGCCTACTACCTCAATAGACCATACTCTCAACTATGTGAACTTAATTGCGTCAATGACAGGTACTTTCAAGTCAGGCAATGTTGTCTATGGCTTTATGGATAAGGGTAGGAATTGGACATTCGCAGAAGGACAAACTCCCCCCTATTCATCTTCATCCCCATTATGGCAGGGAGACTTTACCCCATACGTAAGAGCGAAGTGGTTAATCGACACGATTATGTCTGAAGCAGGTTACACCTATGACTCTGCTCTGTTTGACTCTGCTGACTTCCTAAACATCTACCTTCCTGCATATAACGGCTCTATCACCCCTCGCTCAGATAACAATAGTTCAGAACTAGAACTTATAGGGGCATCAATTGGGACAGATTTAACTCTCGCAAATACAGAGATTCTCATCCCTTTTCGTGATGACTATTCAGGAGAGCAAGGATATGACTATAATAATAATTGGTTTAACTCTTCGAATAAATTTGTTGCCCCTTATATTGGTATTTTTAACTTTACAATTAACGCCTCTTATGATTTCGGAGGTCAAAGCGAATTAGCATACATTCAAGTATTTTCTGATTTCGCAAGTCTTGGAAACTATACGGTTATTGAGACGTTTGTGGGCAATGGTTCTTTTTCCTTCAGTCACACAATGCAACTGGGAAGGTCTATCTTTATGAAAGCAGGAACAGTAGGAACTCAGACTCCTGCAACTTTATTGCTAGACGGGGCAGTAGGGAATAACGATGCAACTTGGATAAGATTAGATAGCTGTTCAGAAGCGTTGCAAGGTCAAGATGTAGATATGGCGTTGAACTTTCCTGATATTAAGCAGATAGACTTCCTGATGGGGTTGCAAAAGATGTTTAATCTAGTATTTATCCCTGACAATAGAACGCCTAACCATCTCCTTATAGAGCCAATTCAAGACTATCTGACAACAGGTACACAAAAGGATTGGACAAACAAAATAGACTATAACAAGGACGTAGTAATAACACCTACCACAGACATACAAAAGAACGTATTTGATTGGGAGAACTCAGCAGGTCAGGACTTCTTAAATTTGGCTATACAGGAATCTACTGACAGGGTATACGGACGTCATAGAATAGAAGACAAAGACAACGACTTTGCAACAGGAGAGGCAAAAGTACAGACTCAATTTGCCCCCTATATTATCAGCAACATCCCCAGTTCTTCCATAGCTATCCATAGATGCATAGACAAAGAAGGAAAGGGAGTGCAGAGTCCTAAGGCACGATTAGCGTACTATAATAGTGTTGACACCTCAGTAGGAGATGTCTATGTTTACAATGATTCTCTAGCAAGTACAAATATAGGATTCCTACCAAACTTCAGCAACTATAACGCAATCAGTCCTACAGTCTCAAACAATGACTTGAATTTCGGATACGAGAGAGCGTTCATCTTCTTAAACTCGCACCCTGTCAATACTCAATACTATCGTTATTGGATGGGGTTTGTCAATGAACTTTACTCAGCAGACTCTAGACTTCTGACAGCGTATGTCAAACTCAATCGGGCAGACATCCAAGACTTTGAATTCTCGGATAGGATATACATCAAAGACACATACTACAGAATCCTGAAGATAAGCAACTACGATGCTACAACAGGGGGAGTCGTAAAGGTAGACTTTGTCAAGATTCTGTCAGATGTTGCTGACTGCGCAGACCTTCCTACAGGTCAGAGAATAGCAAACCCAAATATAGGGGCAATTACTTTCAACGGAAGCGCATCAGACTATGGCTCACAGGCGTGTTGTGAGCGTTATGGATACGTATGGTTTTTTGACAAGGCAAGTGTTCCATCACAGCCAAGATGCTACCCAAGTACATTCATCCCTACACCTACCATAACCTAATGGACAAAGGCAACAAAATACTAGAGGCAATCCTTCTCCTGCAACAGATGGACACCCCCCAAAAACTACCGATGTATCACTATGCACTCGACTACACACTAACAGCTATCTTTCTATTCGCTTACGGATCTGGAATATACGCACTAATTAAATGGCTATGGGTATGAAGCAATGGATGACCTTCGGCATCAAAACTGAAGGAGCAGAGAAGGCAGAGAAAGACATTGACGGAGTAGCAGCAGCATCCAAAAAAGCAGAGGCATCTCAGGAAGGTCTGAACGACTCAATAGAGTCAGGAACAGGTGCGCTTGATAATATGACAGGGGGTGCGATAACAGCATTCAAAGGGGTGGTGTCAGGTGTAAAAAAGGCTGTGCTAGGAATGAAGACCCTGAAGGGGGCAGTAATCTCGACAGGCATAGGTGCGCTTGTTGTAATAGTAGTATCTCTTATCTCTTACTTTACTAAGACCAAAAGAGGAGCAGAGTTGTTGCAGGTGGGTATGGCTGCGTTAGGCGTTATCACAGGGAAGTTGACGGATAAGATGTCAGGACTTGGGGAGGTAATGGTGAATGTATTTGTAGACCCTAAACAATCAATAATAGACTTTGCTACCGCAGTCAAAGACTACATCCTTGACAACATTCAGAAGATGATTGACGGAATGGGTCTTTTGGGTTCTGCTATTGCTAAGACATTTTCAGGTGATTTCTCAGGGGCGTTAGAAGACGCTAAAGAAGGCACAGTCAAACTCGCTGTAGGTTTTACCAAACTCAATCCAGTTACGGCAGTAATGGCAAATACTATGGAGTACCTTGTCGACAATGTCGGAGGCTTTGTAGAGGAAGTCAAAGAAGCAGTTAAGTCAGCGACTTCGCTAGAGAAGAGAGCGATAAGGCTTTCAGACGCACAGAGGAACTTGAGTGTAGAATTCGCTCAGACAAGGCAGAAGATGACAGACCTGAAGCTAACTTCTGAAGACGTCACAAAGACATTTGAGGATAGGATAGCAGCAGCGGAGGAAGCAGGGGCATTAGAACAAGCACTTGCAGACAAATCCCTAGTCTTAGCACAGGAGGCTGTAGATATTAAGAGAAAGCAGAACTCTCTGACAGAGTCAACAGCGGAAGACCTTCAGGCACTTGCTGATTTGGAGATAGCACTTTCAAATGCTCAGATAGAATCAGCAGGTAAACAGACCGAGATTCTTATGAAGGTCAATAGCCTTTACAAAGAACAAGAGGCATCAATCCAAGCAACGGAGGACGCAGATGCAGCAGCATTGGCTGATAAGATAGCACGACAGGCAGAGATAGATGACATTGTAGACGCAGGAAGGGAGCGAGATATACAGAAGATTAAAGACTATTGGGCAGAGCAGAAGAGAATAGCAGAAGAAAATGGTGATGAGTTAGTTGGTGTAACTGAAGCACAAAGGATTCAGATAGCAGAGGTCAATAAGAAGTACGATGCTCAAGACATTAAAGAAACAAAGATGTCTGCACAGCAAAAGCTAGGTATAGCGTCAAACCTTTTAGGAAGTCTTATGGCTCTAGATAAGGCTCTAGCAGGGTCATCTGAGAAAGAGCAAAAGAAAGCGTTTCAAAGGAATAAGAAAATGGGCATTGTCTCTGCTTTAATCAATACAGCAGGTGCGATTATCGGAGCGATTAACCCCGCAGCAGGAGGTATTCCATTACCCGCAGGACTTCCCGGTGCGATAGCAGCGGCAGCCTCAGGGGCAGCACAGATTGCAACTATAGCAAAGAGTCGATTTGCCTCCCCTGACACAACAGAACCATCAGCACCTAACATCGGAGGAGGAGGAGGAGGAGAAGGAGGAGTCTCATCAGTAGCAACTGCCCCCCAACTAGATTTAAGTTTCTTAGGAGAGGGATCTGGAAGCACAGTACAAGCGTATGTCATCTCAGAGAATGTCACCAATCAGCAACAGGCAGACCAAATAGTAACAGACCAAACAACTTTATAATGAGAATAATTGAATTAATAATCGACGAGGAAGCAGAACTTTACGGAATAGACGCGATTTCTATCGTCTCAGAACCTGCCATAAATAGCAGTTTCATTGCCCTGAATGATAACAAACTACAACTTGCAGAGGTAGATTCTGAGAGACACATCTTGCTCGGTGCAGCCTTAATCCCTGACAAGCCTATCTACAGAAACCAAAACGGGGAGGAGTTTCACGTTTACTTCTCAAAGAGAACTGTGCGGAGAGCGATGGAGTTATTCTTTAAATTCGGCAATCAAAACAACTCGACACTAGAACACGAACACAAGCTAAATGGCTTGAGTGTAGTTGAGAGCTGGATAGTCGAGTCGAAGAAAAATGACAAGATTAATCACTATGATATTGACGTTCCTGTGGGGACTTGGATGGTATCTGTCAAAGTCGAAAATGAGGCAATTTGGGACGAGTGGGTCAAGGAAAAAAAGGTATCAGGGTTCTCAATTGAGGGATTCTTTTGTGACCGATTTAAGGCGCAACAAGACGCTAAAATGATGGAAGAATTGACCGAAATTCTAGAGGATTCTACAAAATAGTCAAACCTTGACCTATGCCCTTTTAAGAGCATCTAAGGGACTTTGTCTATTCTAGGCTATACTACCATCAGAAAGTTGAGAAAGTAGAATTTCCACTATAGCCTAAGACACAGAGCATAAAAAAATATTTGTATTAAATAAACTTTTAACCAATTTGTAAGCATTTACCCCCCTAAATCGTTACTATATTATAAGCCGAAAAAATGACACTACAGAACCGCATAAATGAACTCTTCAACAAGTTCAACCTAAGCCTAAGCACAGTCGAAAAGACAGAACTTATGGCAGAGGCTACCCTAGAGAATGGGACAATTATCTACACAGACTCAGAAGGCTTTGAAGATGGCTCAGAGGTCTACATCAAGAATGAAGAGGGGGAGAAGATTCCACTTCCAGACGGAGAGTACACACTTGAAGACGGAAGGACTTTGACAATTGCAGACAGCGGAAAGGTAACCAAGTCAGAAGGCAAAGGAGATGGAAAAGGAGAGGGAAAAGGAGAGGGAGCGAAAGCAGAAGGAAACGCACCGAAGACAAAGCAACCTGCTGAAGCAGCACCGAAACCTCCTGCAAAGACACCACCACCAAAAGGAAAGAAGTCAAAGCAGGACAAACTAGCTGAAGAGGAAGTCATCGAAGAGGAGAAAGCAGTAGAGAAGGAAGTCGAAGACGAAGAGAAGCTAATGGACGATGCTTACATCATTGACCTTATCAATAAAGTTCTAGATGAGAGATTCCCTGCTGAGGTAGTGGAAGAGGAATTGTCAGCAGAGGACAAGGCAGTAACAGAACTCAAGGCACTTCTAGAAGCACAGACAGAAGAACTCACAGAATTAAAGTCACAAGCAGCGTCAGAAGGCGTCAAGCGTGTGTCTACTACTAAGGCAACCCCCCAAGTAGATTTAACAAGTTTATCAACCGAAGACAGAGTTAAGGCTCTATTTAACAAATATAATTCGTAACTATGGCATCAGCTAACGTAACAGTTTTACCATCTACTTATGCAGGGCTATTAGCGACCCCATTTGTAGCACCTGCAATTTTAAGCGCAGATTCAATCGCTAATGGATACCTATCCGTACTTGAAAATGTACGCCACGAGGCAAACCTTAAAAAGTTCTCAGGGGGTGCTATTCAAGCACGTTCTTGTGAATTTCAGTCTACCGATTCTCCGAATCAAATGGTTTTGACGGATGTGGTTTTGACAACTGCACAGCTACAAGTAAACGAGCAAATCTGTAACAAAGACCTTGCTCAAGATTGGGCAGCGGCTCAGATGCAAGGAGCAGACGCAAGTGCACCTAACGCTTACGCAGGATTTATCTCTCAGTATGTGGCTCGTATCACATCAGCAGACGTGGAGAGAAACATTTGGCACGGAAAGTATGACCATACAGACGGAGCCGCAGGGACAGGAGCAGACCAATCTTTTGCAGGTATCTTGAATAAGTACGTAGCAGGAGCAGGAACACACGAGGACACACAAATTGGTGCGTGGCAGTCTAGTACACCTGCAACAACAGCAACTTACATCCTTTCTCGCTTAGCAGTCCTAACTGCGGACGCTCCCCCTGCTATTGCAGGAGACCCTGATACAAACATCTATATGAGTCGTGCATCGGCTCAATTGTACTATCAAGCACTCGCTGAGGAGTATAACCTACCTTTCTTAAATGATGGAATGGTGGCACGTTATGCAGGTTACAACATTATTACTCCAGCTGGATTCCCTAACGACACCGCAATCATCTCAAAAAAGGATAATATGTACTTCGGTACAAACGTCTTGACAGATATGATTGAGGCACGTATCCTCGACCTTACAGCCGTAACAGGTGACGCAGTCACTCGTGTAGCTTTATTATTTGACGCAGGTTGTCAGATTGTAGATGAGGCATCTATGGGATGCGTTAGACGTTCAGCATAATAATTAACTTAAAACCCCCTAAACAATGGCGTGTTCAGTAACAGTAACAGGTAGAGCCTTACCTTGTAAGGAGTCTCTAGGTGGGATTAAGCAGATTTGGATTGCTCCCTATGCAGTCGCAGGTGTAGTAAGCACCTATGACCCAGTTTCAGCAGGAACTATTGACGATATGACCGCAGCAGTTGTCTTTAAGAATTACGATATGCACAAGAACACAGGCTCGTTCACTCAGACTGTGAATGCATCTGTAGAGAATGGAACAATTTTCTATACTCAAGTTGTATCGTGTGTATTTTCTAAGGAGATAGCAGCAGACATCAGCAACTTCCAAGATTTAACAAAGGGAAGGGTCTATATAATCGTGCAGGACGTTAATGACAATCTCTTCGCAATGGGTCACACACGAGGCTGTGAACTAACAGGAGGGACATTAGAGTCAGGTGTAGCTATGGGAGACTTCAACGGACTCAAATATGAGTTTACAGCAGAGGAATTCATAGCTGCTCCGTTTGTTTCTTCTGATTTAGGCGTCCCTGATGGCACTAATTTAGCAGCAGGATGGACTCCTACGACTTAATCTAAGCCTTTAAACCGAAATCAAGGAAAGGGGGGGGCAAATAGCCTCCCCTTTTTTATTTAACTATGATAAGACTCCAACCCGATACAGCAAGTCAGACGATATACGTCTCCCCCTTTCAAGCGAGGAAATACCTTGCTACGTTTACGAACTATTTAATAGAGTTTACGAGTCAGGCAACAAGTCAGAAGTTCATTGTGGTTCTTGATGTGGTCAAAGACAATGCTAGATACACAATTGCAACGATAGGAACTCACAATAACTCCCCCATAACAGGAGACATTAAGATAACAGATACAGGATTCTACACTTACCGAATACTAGGACAGAATTCAGGCTCTAATCTTGACCCTACAGACGCCTCAGTAGTCGGAGAGTGTGAGGTGGGAGTTCTCCAGATCATCGGAGCAGAGGCTTGGGACATTCCTGACATTTCAATCCCCAATAATGTTGTATATTACGAATAATGGACATACTTAAACTTGCACAATACGTTCCTAAGTCTTATGAGGAGAAGTCTTCAGGCAAAGGATGGATAAACTACGGAGACGACAACCTATATCCGCAGTATTTAGTTGACTTGTATCAGAAGTCAGGCACTCATAACGCCCTATGCACTTCTATTGGGATGATGATATTCGGGGAAGGTATAAAAACCGAGAATGTAGACGCCAACTTAAAGGCACTAGAGTGGGGTCTAGATGACGAAATCCGCAAGGCGTGTATGGATTTAAAGATTCAGGGGGGATTTGCTCTAGAAATTATCTATTCAGTAGACAGAACGACCATATCTAAGGTCAGACACCTTCCTTTTGAGAATATACGCTCAGGAGAGGTCAATGAACGTGAAGAGGTGGAATTCTACTACTATTCTAGGGATTGGGCAGACAAACGATGTGAGCCTGAAGAGGTGCGTTGTTTTGACCCTTCCAAGTCTAAGGAGTTCCCTGTTCAGATTCTATATGTTAAGCCGTTTTCTGTGGGGTCTTTATACTATCCTTCTGTAGATTATCAGGGAAGTATCTCCTACATTGAGTTGGATAAAGAGATAGCCTCGTATCACATCTCAAACATACGCTCAGGACTTGCCCCAAGCTATGTCATCTCGTTTCTTAATGGCTCTCCTCCTGTAGAGGAACGCAACCGCATCAGAAACGACATAGAGAGTCAACTCGCAGGAGCAACGAACGCAGGGAAGTTCATCATAACCTACTCAGACCAACCTGACAGAAAGCCTTCCTTTGAGCCGTTCCCATTAACGGACGCAGACAAGCAGTATCAGTTCCTCTCAACGGAGACCACAGAGAAGATAATGGTAGGTCACAGGGTAACGAATGGTCAACTTTTTGGAGTCGCTACCGCAGGGAAGTTAGGAGGAGGGGGAGAACTTAACGCCTCAGAAGCTATCTTTAAGAGCGATGTAATAGAGCCGTTTAGAAGAGTGGTGACTACAGCTATTGAAAGCGTATTCAATGCAGCAGGGACTCCTGCGGTAGTCACTTTAGAAGTTACCGCATTAGAAGAAGCATCCGTAGACCAATCTTTCACGGGGGTTCAGATAAGTTCTGCTGTGGATATTATCGCAAAGGTGCAAATAGGAGAGTTAACAATCCCTCAAGGGGTGCAGTTACTTGTTTCTATGTTAGGCTTTACGAGAGTTAACGCAGAGGAGATGTTTGTAGATACTGTTGTGACTCCTATAGAGGAAGTTGTGGAGGAATTCAAGTCTACCCCCCCGATAGATTTAGACCTAGCAGTAGACACCCTGATAGAATTAGGAGAGGAAGTGACAGATGAGTGGGAATGCATAGACTCAAGAAGGGTAAACTATGACGATGAGAAGACTCAGGATGCTATGTGGTCTTTTGCCAGATCAATCGGAGGAGGAAGAAAGGAAAGCGACCCCTCACAGGTGTCTAAACAGGATAACAAACTCATTAAAATTCGCTATGCATATATGCCTAAAAAGTTAGGGGGATTCGGAGTGAACCCAAGCACAGGAAAAAAATACGAAAGCAGAGACTTCTGTACTAAGATGGTCAATGCAGGTAATAAAGTTTGGGCAAAGGAGCAGATAGAACTAGCATCTACAAAAGCCGTTAATCCCGGATGGGGAGCAGGAGGTGCAAATACATACGACCTCTTCCTAAACCATTGCTCAAAGGACAAATTCTACAAAGGAGGAGGTAGCTGTCAACACTTTTGGCAACGGATGACGTATCTCAAGAAAGGCAACAAGAAGATAAGCGTCAACCAAGCTAAGAAGATAATGAGAGAGGCAGGATATGACCCTATGGAGGTCAATAGTCCCAAAGTCGCAAAGCGTCCGCGCGATATGGACGGCAGAGGCTTTGTAGATGGACGCGGAAACTGGACAACACCTAAAAACTAATGGCACTAACTACAGAAGTCTTATTTGTTAACCCGGACTACCTGAAGAGATTAACCAATCTCAACGGCTCAGTAGAGGATTCCTATGTCATCCCTTCGGTTATCATAGTACAGGATAAAATAATACAGCAGTATCTAGGGACGAACCTAATGGAGTCACTTTTAACTCACATTAAAAACTTGACACTTACAGGGAATGATGAGATTCTAGTAGATGACTATGTGAGGAAGTGTGTTGCGTGGTGGACTATGGTCGATTTGATTCCTAGTCTTTACGTAAAGATTGACAACGGAGGTCTAGTGATAAGAACGGCAGAAAATACAACACCAATCTCTACAGCGGACTTGCATAGAGAAATAGAAAGAGCGAGACAGAACGCACAATTTTACACCGAGAGACTTGTATCCTATCTATGTCAGAACTCTAGTCTTTACCCTGAATATTCAACAAACTCAGGGAGCGATATGAGTCCTACTAGAGAAACATACAACCAAAACGGAATGACTTACTCCTTTGGACAGGAGGGGGAAACACTTAAGACGCTTAGAGGTCTTCTAAAATGAACCGCAAAGACAATGTTCAACGCTTAAAGGATTGGATTAAAAACTATGGACACAATTATACAGACCCTTATAAGCCTAATCCCGAGCCTACTCGCTGTAGTGGGTGTATATGTGAACCTGACGAGGGAAGTGGAGAGATTAAGAGGGCGTGTGTTCAGCCTAGAGAGTGACAGAGATGAGGTCAAGCTACTCGTAAAAGAGTGCATTGACGGAATCCAAGAACTCAAAATTTTACTAGCTAAGAAAGGGATATGAATCGACTCAAATGGTTTAAAATAGAAGAGTTCGCAAGTCCAGACGATTTAACGTCAGGGACGATGATGGAAGAGGAATTCCTTGAGCGTCTAGATTTGGCGCGAGATATTGCAGGTTTTCCGTTTATAGTGACTTCAGGATTCAGAAGTATCGCTCACAATAAAGCATTGAAGGAGAAAGGCTACAAAGTAGCAAAGAACAGCAGTCATCTTTTGGGATGGGCAGCAGACCTGCATTGCGGAAGTGGTAAACGTAGATTCTTAATGATAGAGGCACTACTTGACGCAGGGTTCACGAGGCTAGGGGTGGGGGAGAATTTCATTCACGTGGATTGTGACCCTGAGAAGTCTCAGATGACTATATGGACGTATTAACCCCCTATGAGACCTCGACTACACGGAAACAAATTAGAGGCATTTAAACGGCTTACAAGGGACGAGAGACGTATCCTAGTAATAGGAGACCTACACGAGCCTTTCTGCTTAGACGGATACCTAGAATTTTGTCAGAAGACCTACGCAGATTATAATTGTAATCAGGTAATCTACATCGGAGATTTGCTCGATAACGCATTTGCGTCGTTTCACGAAACTCAGGCAGAACTCCCTTCAGGTCAGGATGAGTTAGATTATGCTATAGCTAAGATTCACAAATGGAGGGATGCCTTTCCTGTAGCTGATGTAATCATAGGCAATCACGACAGAATAATTGCGAGAAAATTGGTCAGATCTGGAGTGCCTCAAAAATGGCTCAAGTCTTTTAACGAAGTTCTTGGAACGGATTGGAATTGGACTGAGCGCATTGTCTATGATGGAGTGCAATATCTGCACGGAGAAGGTGGGGTTGCACCCACAAAAGCAAAGGCAGACTTTATGAGTACAGTACAGGGACACATACATACAAAATGTGGAGTAGAATGGTTCTCAGGTTCAAAGCGTATATTCGGGATGCAGGTAGGTTGCGGAGTGGATAGAGAGAGTTTAGCGATGTCCTACGCAAGAGCATTCAAATTTCAACAGATAGCCTGTGGAGTAGTTATCGGAGGACACACCGCAATTAATGTAATGATGAACCCCCCTAATGAATAAGCAACTTATAGAGATACTAAAGGCGTTTGACCTTACCCAACTCTTAAAAGGCAAAGGAGACCTCCGTAGATGGAGCGCAAAGCGTACAATAGGAGGTTTGATTGTGGTCTATGCCCTGACAAGTATGGAGGGAGAGATAACGACGAACGGGATTATCTTGTGTTGTGTGGGAATCCTCCCCCTTTGTATATCGTTTTTAGAGAAGGATTGACTATATTGCAGTATCGTGTGACGCAAATGAATCGGCAATCACGAACTTTCGGCTACCATTCCCGAAGGTAAGGAGGGGGAAGGCTGAACGCAGTCCTCCCCCTTTGTATTCAATAGCTGTGTTAAGGGAAGCCTCTACTATGTAGGGGTTCCTTTTTGCCCTATAAATAAAATATAAAAAAACTTTGCTTTGTAAACCCCTGTAAAACCTACAAAAACAAAAATACTTTCCTATAAACCTAAAATAAAGTTTGTATAATGGAATGTTATGACTATCTTAGCCGTATGAATAACGAAACAAATAACAAAATGAATTTAGACGAAATAGCAAATTCAGAGTTCGGACTAGACTACGACCAATTAGGAAGAGGAGAACAAGAATGGTGTAGAGACGAGCAAGATAATCAAAACTACTAAAATTAAATTAAGATGAACACAATTACATTCACATTCAAAGGGGTTGAGATAACAGACCCAACTATGGACGAGTCAGGACGTTTTAAAGTCAATCCTGTAGGATACTATGGAGAGCCTTATCTCCTCGCATATCAGGACGCAAAGGTCATCGAGTTACAGAACCTCATAGATGAGGAGATAGTAGGAAACTTTTGTCTAGAGGACACAAGCTACCACCACGACCTTTGTCGCTCTCTGACTATTTTCAAGGGAGATTCATCTATTCAAATCTTCACGCCAAATCATCCTGATTCTGATGAGGAGAATGAGCAATTTAATACATACTCTATAATGTTTGAGGATTGTAGTGGAGACATAGACAACACCCTAGACGGAGAGAGCAATCTCACTTATGTCATTGACAAGATTCAGGACTTAATGGATGAAATGAAGTAAATATCTGAATGGTTCTTGAGGGGTTCGATTCCCCTCGCAGATACTAACCGCAGGACACCTGCATAAAATCCATACAATGGAACAATTAACAAAGACCATAGCTGAGGTCAAAACAGCATTAGACCAAGCGACTCAAGTCCTTGAAGAGAACCAAACGCTTAGAGAGGAGATTAAGAGCCTCAAAGAGAGTCAGACAGGCACAGCGTCCATAGAAGACCTGAAAGTCCTTAAGATGGCTTACCAAGCAGGGAGAGACGCTGTCATAGGGCAGTTAAGGTTTGAGAGTTATGAGACAACTCACGAAGTCGAGGAATCTACTTACTCAGATGGCTTTGAAGTACAATTTTCTAAAGAGGTAGAGATAGAGATTTCTGTGGATGCTATTATAGATGAATGCTACGAAGAGGAGGAGATGGATAGCGATGACTTTAAGAAGCTACAGGAGGACATTCAATTCACATTAAAGGCTCAACTGGAGACCGATGTCCTGAATTTAGAGCAGATAACAACTAACAAAATTGAAGCGTAATGAATCACGAATTTATAGAAGAACAGATTGCTGCTACGATGGAAGACCTAGCTTACCATCAGGAAGAATTTAACAAGGCACTAGCAACTCAGGAAGGACTACAAGCGATTGAAGGAGACTTTAAGGAAAAGCTAGTAATAGAAGCAAGAGATAACGTCAAATGGTTTGGGAAGAGAATAGACCACGACAACAATATGCTTGACGTTTTATACACCGCTAGAGACCTAACAAATAACGCCCCGAAATAATGGAAGACTACAACATCAATTTTCAGGAGATACTAGACAAGATGACCCTACAAGACCTCAAGCGATTTAAGGAGAGTCTAGGCAAGTATTTTGACCGAAGACTAGCACAAGAAATCGCAGCTCTGGAGAAGGCTAGAGAGAGCCTAAATTTATTATCTAATTAAGTATAGTTTTTATTACATTTACAATTAATCAGGGGGGCAATTATGCTCCCCACAAATTCAATCAAGATGGCAACATCCAAAATTAAGTCTATCACGAAGACTGAAAATACGTGGAACGGACAATCAGGTACAATGTATGACTACCGAGTAGTTATGGAGGACGAGACAGAAGGGATAGCGTCAAGCACATCTCCCGAAGCACCCCCTTACGTATCAGGAGACGAAGTAGAGTACACTAGAACAGAGAACAAATTCGGTGTTAAGCTACGCATTAAGAAAGCGAGTACCTTCTCAGATGGGGGAGGATGGAAGCCTGACCCTGCAAAGGATGAGAAGATAACAAATTCTTGGGCATTGAACGCAGCTATCCAGATCATCGGGAAGTGTAGTGAGCAGATGTCATATGACGAGTACGTAGAAGGTGCAGGTTTGGTTGCTAAGTTATTAATCCACAAACGCGACAACCTATGAGCAAGTTTAGTATTCAGGCGTACATAGACATTCAGCCTAACATCAAACCCACAGAGGAGATGATTCTGAGCCTTTTGAGTAAGAAAGGTCAGACTTTGCACGAAATCTCTGAAGGTCTTTTGTTACCCCTGCAAAGTGCCTCTGCGAGAGTTAGTGAGTTGCACGACAAAGGTCTGATTCATCAGTCAGAACATCACTCAGCTATCTACAACCTGACCCCCTTAGAGAATATCTCATCTGTAAAGTATAAGAGAGACAGGAAGAGGTTTGAGAAGTGGAAGAAACTAGGAGAAGAAAGGGGATATTTTGGGATGGCTCAGGCTGACCTGATGGACGAGTATTACGACAAGGACGGAAAGGAGAAGAACCCCTCTCCAGAAATTAAACAATCAGAACTTATATTCTAATGGCAAAGCACGAAATAAACGACTTTAAAAAGTACATCAAAAAACACTTCGGAACACAGGCAAACTGCGCTAAGGAGTTAGGTGTGACTACTATGACTGTCTACCATTGGCAAACTAGCAACCCTAGAGGGATGTTAAAACACGCCCCTGAGATAGTTAACAAGTGTAACACTACGTGGACACAATTAGCAGGAGAAGTTCTGCACAGAGAAGAAGAATTGAATAAATAATCAGAGGCAACCCCTCACAAAATAAGTCTAATGGCTAAATTTATTAAGAAAGAAAAGAAGAAAGAAACTGCTCCGAAAGTAGAGCGCAAAAAGATTCAGACATCTACCCTGAACATCCGAGAGGGAGACCTTATAGCAACTAATAGAGGATGGAAGAAAGCGATGTGTGACGCTTATATGGACAAGGAAGGGATTATCTGCGTTGAGATAAAGACCTTTGGTCTGTGGAAGTATATGAGTTACGACCAAGCAATAACGATACAGAGATGAAGCACTTAACACAGCTATCATATTCATCTTTGAAATCGTTTATTAAGTCTCCAGCTCACTTCCTAGCATATAAGAGAAGGGACTTTGTAGAATCAGCCTCTATGCGCTTAGGCACAGCCGTTCATTCGGCTCTGCTTGAGCCTGAAGAGTTCAAAAAGATTTACGATGTAACCGATTTGAGGAAGAACACCAAAGCCTACAAGGAGATGTTATCGAATAACCCCAAAAAGATTTATCTTAATAACTCAGATTGGAGAAGCATCCAAGAAATTAAGAGACGATTTGAGCAGAATAGGGAAGCAACTGAACTGCTAGAGTTATGCAGTAAGCGAGAGACCGAAGTGAAAGCAGATATTCAGGGCGTTCCTTTCAGGGGGTTTGTGGATGCGATGTCTAAGGATGTAATAATCGACTTAAAGACTACGCAGGACGCAAGTGCGGAGGGATTCAGTCGAAGCGTCTACAACTTCTCTTATCATCTTCAGGCTGCCATCTACAAAGAGTTAACAGGAGCGAGTGAGTTCTACATCATAGCGATTGAGAACACCGCCCCCCATAACATTTGCATTTACAAATTAAGTCAGGACGCTCTAGATAGTGGATACGCAATGATGACCAAAGGAATACAATCGTTTAAGGATTGGGACGGAGAAGAGACAGGTTATGTGAATAGTGGCATCATAGACTTACCACGATGGGCGAAGTAGTACGACAATTCAAGGGGATCTGGATACCTGCGGACATTTGGCTCAGTAAGGAACTCAAGCCTGTAGACAAGATACTCCTTGCGGACATAGATTCGTTTACAGGAAACGGCAAAGCGTTCTACAAATCGAATGCAACCATAGCTAAGGAATTAGGCGTCTCGCTCAGTACGGCTAAGAGAGCGATTAAGACACTTTTAACCTTAAAGTACATTCACATATCAGGGACAACGTCTAAGCGTGTCTGTAGGTCTTTAATTGGATTTAGGGATTCGGGTCACATTGAACGCGATGAGGTTCAGAATGAATTTGACAAGGTTCAAAATGACCCCCCACTAGGTTCAAAATGCACCACAACTAATACAGAGACTAATTCATCTACTAATTCACTACTAAGGGAGGGGATAATGTTGCCTTTTATGGATTCAAGATTTAAACTCGCGTGGTTAATGTGGTTAGACGAACGCAAAGCGAGACGTTACGGACGATACACCCAGATAGGAGAACAGGCAGCACTACACAAACTCTATAAAGAGTCAGGGGAAGACCTTGACACCTCAATTCAAATGATACAGGAATCCGTAGCGAACGGATGGCGCGGAATATTCCCCCTAAAAAACAAAAAAAATGGACAACCTAGAAATAAGGGATTCGATAGTGAGGAGTATCTCGCTCATCTCAAGACCCTCAAATAAGATTACAGCCTCAGACGCTTGGGAAACAGGCACGAACGTACGGAGCGCATTCAAACATCAACCTGCACCTACTCACGCCTGTCTAATGGCTCTCCTGAAGGATGCGATTGACTACCTTGACTTCAATAAAACGATTACCGGGACGAGGAACTTTGTCGACGCTGTGGATTACCTCATCAGTCAATTTCCTGCGATGAAATTAGAGGAATGGTCAGTAATAATGACCCGACTTAAAGCAGGGGTCTATGGGAAGATGTATGAACGTTTGAAGTTGCCTGAGTTGGTAGAGATATTCCAACAATACGAAGGTGAAAGAGCCGAGATGATGGAGCGAAATATCAAAAGGGAGAAGGACAAACCTCCTACCCCCCTGACTGAAGAACAGAAGGGATTAATGAAGCGACTCCTAGCAGACTTGAAACTCCCTGAAGATGACACAGACGACAGGGGTCGATGGGATTATATACAATACCCTAACACCCCCGATGAAGATTCTTAACCTCTACGCTTGTCTAGGTGGGAATAGATACAAGTGGGATGAGGTTGCAGATATTGAAGTGACAGCTGTGGAATTAGACCCTGAACTTGCGCGATTGTATCAAGAGAGATTCCCACAGGATAAAGTCATCGTAACAGACGCTCATCAGTATCTTCTTGACCATTATTCTGAGTTTGATTTCATTTGGAGCAGTCCCCCCTGTCCGACTCATAGCAAGGCGCGATTTGCACGAAGAGAAACGACAACGACAGAGTACCCTGATATGAAACTCTACCAAGAAATTCTATTTTTGAAACATTGGTTTAAAGGGAAGTATGTAGTTGAGAACGTAAAACCATACTACACCCCCCTCATCCCCCCTAAAATAAGAGGACGTCATCACTATTGGACGAACTTCCCAATTCCCAATGATCTGGAGAATCCTGAACTCTCATTTATGGAAGGAAAGGACGAAGTAAACAGGTACTGCGCCTATCACGAGATTGACCTCTCTACGTATAAAGGAGGACAGAGGAAGGATAAGATAGCTAGGAACTTAGTAGACTACAAAGCAGGGAAGCGTATCTTTCAAGCAGCCTGTGGAATTATGCAACAGAGCGAACACAATCAACTAGATTTATTCTAATGGACAGAAGACAAGAACAGAGAGAGAATCTGATGATTCAGATACAAGAAAATGAGTGCATAATAGCTGATGGACTAGACCACGCAATAATAGGAGTCACAGCAGGAGTAAATATGCAAGTTGTGTACTCAGCGGCTTTAATCATACACCAATACCTCAACGAAGGAATGAACGAAGAGGACGCTCTAGATGTATTCTATTTTGATTTAGTAGGAGGAAATCCAAGCGGAGACAATTCCCCTGTTTTTTTATTGGACATTTAGGCTTATATTGTGCGGATGGCATCAGCTAGACAGAAACTCGTCAAGGAACTGGACAAGGTCTTCAGTTTATTTATAAGGATGAGAGCGTCTGATGAGAACGGCTATGCCACTTGTTTCACTTGTGGACAGGTTAAGAAATGGAAGGAAGGGGACGCAGGGCATTTCATCAGTCGGGGAGCGTACAGCACCCGATGGAATGAGTTCAATGTCCAATTCCAAGACAAGAAATGCAACATCTTTCAGAATGGTCAGCAGTATCTCTTCTCTGTAGCGTTGAATCGTCTATATGGGGAGGGGACTGCTGCCACTCTGTTAAGGAAATCTAAGGACTTAAAGAAGTATAGTATGGACGACCTTAGAGATATGATAGAAATCTATAAAGACAAAGTTGAAAGACTCAAAAGAGATAAGGGATTGGAATAGGTGGGTAGAATCCCACTACTCTGATCTGGTAAACTCTGCGAAGAGGATGCACAACGACCCTAATGATTTAGTTCATCACACGTATCTCAGAATCCTTCGACTCAAAGGTGTGAAACTTGACAAGGTAATGGAGAACCCTCTAGGATATTTTAACAGGGCAATGTGGGTAGAGGCTACACGAGGCAAATTTCAAAAAGAATATGAACTCAAAGAATCCCCCCTCCCGAAACTAGTCGCAAACTATGACCTATCGAAAGCCTTTCTACTAGAGAACTTCTACCTAGCTACAGAGAGACTGTCGTGGTTTGATATGACAACCCTGAACCTGTATTGCGATGGCTACAACCTCGCTCAAATAGCAAGGGAATCAGGCATCAAAAAGACTACTTTCTACACATCTCTCCATAGGTCAAAAACAAGGTTGAAAGAATACTTTAAAACACCTGAATAATGTTTGTAATATCAGCACAAAAGAGAGCAAATAGGATGCAAATCTGCAAGGGTTGTGACCATTATTTGACCTTGACAAAGTCGTGTGGGACGCTTGGGATAGGGTCAGAAGTAGAGAATGAAAACGGGGACAAAGTGAAACTATGTGGATGCGTTATGCCGATTAAAACGACCCTCAGAATCTCATCCTGCCCCCTAAATAAATGGAGCAGATACATAAGCGAAGAAGACATAGAGAACATCAAACTCCTCCTAAAAGACTTAGAGGGTAAGAACGTAATAGAAGGCAATCAGAATCTCCAGCTGACAGCGTTGTGGAATAAAGCATCAGGGGGAAACAAGAAAGTAAGCAGTTGTAATAGCTGCGTAAGACAAACGATTCAAGAACTTAAAACATTTATCAAAGATGAATAATATCTATATGATGGTAGGAAAGCTATCCTATGCAAACAAAGACTATGAAGGAGAGGTTGCACTAGAACAATGCAAGAGAGGAGTCGAAAGACTAGGGGTAGAATGGGAGGAGGTGCAAGGGACTTGTAGAGTGAGGAGGATAGTAGATGCGAGAAAATTATGCTGTTCTCATCTCAGAGTCAAAGGGTGGACATTTGACAGGATAGCAAATGTTGTAGGGTATACAAATCACGCAACAGCCTTGCACCACGTAAAAAGAGCAGAGGAGATGAAAGCCTTTGACAAGGACTTTCAAAACAAGTATTTAACCTTTATACAAGCATAATGACACCACGAAGAGCAAAGAGGTATATTAACACCTCAAATGATTGGATACTATTCGCAACGGATGGCAAAGGAGATAAGCACAACTTCAGAGTGATAATGAGCCGAAACGAATCTTGGGAGATACTCCTGAACCTAGCTATCTCAGACTACCCCATAAGAGAAACATTAAGAAACATCCTAAACACAGCAGACGAGCATATAAGAGACAACCCCATAAACCCTGAAGAGGAATAGACTCTCCAGATCACTCAATAAATTAAAAGGATATGAGTATACAAACGGACAAAACAAACAGCAAAAAGGAAGCGATGATTAAAGCCTTAGAGAAGACTCTAGGGATAGTTACGACTGCGTGTAGTAAAGCGAATGTCTCAAGGAGTCAGCATTACCATTGGATGAATAATGACCCTGAGTACAAGCGAAGCGTTACAGAGTTGGAGAACATCGCACTAGACTTCGCTGAGAGCCATCTGCACGACTTAATCAAGAACGGCAGTCCTGCTGCTACTATATTCTTCCTGAAGACCAAAGGGAAGCGCAGAGGATACATAGAGACCACATCAATCGAAGTGACAGAGAAGAAGCCGTTGACGTGGATGGACGAGGTAATCAGTCGCAAAGAGATACGTGAGATTAAGTGAAGCAACCTGCAACATATTACCACGCTCAGACATCCCGGAAGAAGATACAGGTGCATCAGGGTGGGTCACGTAGTGGGAAGACGATGTCACTCCTCACGCACATCATAGAGACCTGTTACTTCAATGAAGGGAGTGGGTCTGTCATTACGATATGTCGGAAGACGTTCCCGTCTCTCAGGGCGTCCGTAATGAGGGACTTCTTTGAGATACTAGAGAGGGAGGAACTATACAACCCTGCTTATCATAACAAGTCAGACAGCACCTACCGGCTATATGGGAATCTAGTCGAGTTCATAAGCGTTGACCAATCAGCCAAGTTGAGAGGAAGGAAGAGGGAGATGCTCTACATATGTGAGGCAAATCAGCTAGACCTTGAGGACTGGAGACAGCTACTTCTAAGAACTACAGGACGCATCCTGCTCTGTTTTAATCCGTCCGACGAGTTCCATTGGTTATATGACGATGTCATCCCACGAGAGGACTGTGACTTCTTTCAAACCACATACAAAGACAACCCCTTCCTTGAGCAATCTGTCATAGATGAGATAGAGCGATTCAAGGACGTAGATGAACACTTTTGGAAGGTGTACGGCTTAGGGGAGAGAGGAGTGAATAAGAGCGCAGTTCTGACCCATTGGAAGCAGGTCAAACAGATACCCCCTGAATACAAACTAATGAACTACGGACTTGACTTCGGGTACACCAATGACCCTAGTTGCATAGTAGCAGTTTACACCGATGGACACGGGTTCTGTTTAGATGAGATATGCTACTCTACAGGACTGACAAATGCGACCTTATGCGATATACTCAAAGACTCAGGGGTGCAAAGTTCAGACACCATCATAGCAGATTGCGCAGAGCCTAAGTCAATAGACGATATACACGCACGAGGGTTCAATATCCACCCTTGCAGAAAGGGAGCAGATTCGATTAGATCTGGATTAGACTTCTTAAAGTCAAGACCCCTGATGATTACAGAGAGGTCAATCAACGGCATTAAAGAACTCCGTAACTACAAATACAAGGAGGATAAGAACGGACGTATCCTGAACGCTCCTGTAGACGCCTTCAATCACTTTGTGGACGCATCTAGGTACGCAATCACATTCAATCAAACCAATCCCAATTATGGGACGTATTCACTTGGGTAAGCATTTTACTCTTTAATCGTTATTAAGATATGACCTTCAAAGTCCCCCTAAAATACGCAGACCTGACACTCGGTCAACTGATTACTATCCAAACGGAAGAGGACAGATTCAAGAGAGTAGCGTCCTGCGCAGATGTATCCATAGAGGAACTCAGAGACGTGCCAATGTCAGAGGTTACCCAAGCGGATGAACACCTGAAGAGGATAGCAGAGCAGGAGTCGGGGAGACACTTGAAAGTAATTGAACTCAACGGACAACAGTACGGGTTCATTCCTAATTGGCAAGAGTTCAGTCTAGGGGAGTGGATAGACATAGAGGAGTATTCAGGAGATTTCTGGAATAACGCCCACAAGATTATGAGCATATTATACCGCCCCATTGTGAGGAGACAGGGAGACGCTCACACGATAGAGAAGTACACTGCAAAGGAAGATTCTGAAGTGTTCAAGCAACTCCCTGCTGACCTCTTCGGAGGCTGTATCCTTTTTTTTTTGAGTTCAAGAAGGACACTACTTCACACTATGAAGTCCTCTTTGATGGAGGTGGCGGAGAGCCTGACAAATTCAGCAGTAAATGGGGATGGTATCCAAGCCTCTACACCCTCGCAGGGGAAGATTTCCAAAGGATGGACGCGATTACTGAGAAGAGTGTGGGGTCTATTTTCACGCACCTCGCATTCCTCAAAGACCTACACTACAAGTTAAAGAATGATAACGTATAACAACATAGTAAACCGCTTTGAGAAGTTTGTAGAAGACCATCTCTTCCTAAAGACCTTCACACACGGCTCACCTTCGGGCGTGGACTTAGACAAGTTTGAAGTGTATCCAGCTCTGCATCTAGTCTATACAGGAGCGACTTATGACAACACGTCGAAAGAGTATTCTTTTGAAGTTTACATCCTAGACCTCCCCCCTGACAAAGCGGATAAGGTAGACAATCAAACGCAATTAGTCAGCAACGCAGAACAGATAGCTGAGGACATCCTAGCCGATATGATGAACGGAGACAATGTCTTCAATTTCAATGACCTTTATTCTGTCACAAGCGCAAGTTCCACACCCTTAGAAGAGACCACATCGAACTCACTTGCAGGGGTTCTACTAAGCATAAGCATAGAGGTAGGCTACACCTTCGACTCGTGCAATGCACCCCTTTCAGGCGTCACTCCTTCAGGTTCTCAGATTCCAACCGGAGGGGGTGGGACGATTTCAACAATACACTACACATCATCTAAGGACACTCCTTTTGCAATCGGGTCAACGGGAATACAAACGCCTGAAGTAAATGACACCACTTGGTTAAGTGACTCAATAGACTTGCAGAAAAGTGTATCTTTTCTTTTGAGTGCAACAGCAAGGCGTCACGAGATTCACGGTCTTAATTCATCAGCTACTCTATCAGGGGAATTTGTCTTTAAAGTAGCAGCAGCCTCAGCAGGTGTAGTGGCAATTACTTTGATAACATCAGGCGCAGCCTTTGCAGGGTCAGTAAACCACACATTCACATCAGCAGGGTCTGTAGAATTAACCATCTCAGGAAGCACTATAAATGTAGCCTCTACATCAGCATTCTTCGGTGCGTCTATTCTCAGCAACACTACGGGAACTGTCACAGTATCCTCTGTCTCATTTACTATAAATAATCAATTTTAATGTCACACCACAAGCTAACTGAGGAAGAGAAATTCCACGTTCACACTCAAGAAGAGATAGCAAGGTGGGACAAGGTCTTCGCTATCCTTGATGACTTAGAAACTAGACTCGAAATAATAGAAACCAAAACTAAATAACTATGGAATTTATAACTACAAACTGGGTAGAACTTTTACTCGCTCTTATCAGCCTACTAGGTACAATCACAGCCTTGACTGAAACGACAAAAGATGACGGAGTCCTAGACATCGTTACACGTATTTTTAACGCGATAATTCTCGGACGTAACCGATAGAAGTGGCGCAGGAGACTCAATTCTATGAAGCAGCACTCAAGAAGTACGCAGGACTCTTAACGAACGCAGCAAAGCGAACGTTAGGGACTAGAACCATAGGCAAGAATAAGTCTTATGGCAAGGCATCGGGTTCTTTGCAGAAGAGTCTGAAGTATGGAATGGATGGGGACACAGTTATGTTCGGCTCTCCAGATCCGTCAGCTGCGTTTATCTTTTGGGGTGTAAATGGCACAGAACAGCGACGAGGTTCTCCGTTTTCTTATGGGTCTAAGCAACCCCCCTCAAGTGTCATCAGGCAATGGATGAAAGTCAAGCCTGTGAGATTGAGAGACAAAAGTGGGGCATTCATAGAGCAGACTGAATCGCGTCTGAGTTCAGCAGCGTACCTGATTGCTCGGTCTATAAAAAAGAAGGGAATAGCCTCCCTGAAGTATTGGGACATAGCATATAAAGAGACCCTACCAAAAGCAGAAAAGGAATTAGGAGAGGCATTCGCAAAAGACCTCTTTAGTCACTTTGCAGTTAAGGTAGGCAATATAAAATTGACAAGTAAATGAGCGCACAGATAGACAATAAACCTACTAAAATAAGACCTGCGAATCAGTCGCTTATCTTTAGCATATCGGACACAAGCACGACCCCTGACAGGTTTGTAGTTTGGGTATATGAAGACTCTGTGGAGATTGCCAAACTATACCTTACCCCCAATACAAACAACGTCTCCTTCTTCAATCTCGCAGAGGTAGTCAGAGACAGGTTAAAAGTAGACGATAAGATAAGAGATGAGAGCGCAACCCTTCTCAGCTACTCTACACTTCCCTTCACAACAGGAAGGAATGGACTCAAAGAATATGAGGTGTGGGTTGGAACTTTTACAGGTTCAACAGAAAGCGCACAACAAGATTCAGACAAGGTGTATCTTCTTGACGGAGTAGAACAAGTAAGTGCAGGATTACATCCGTTATTTTCCGATTACTATCCAACAGCCTTGACTAAAAAAGTGTGGCTTACAGACAGGATTCCTGTCAGCGATGTCATAACTATTGAAGCGTCTGACGACGAAGAGGGATGCATAGCTTTTCTAAATGACATTAATATAATCGGAGGACTAGCTGCGCAAATAGCAACAATTGTAAAAAACGCAACAGGCACGACTCTTACTACAATATATGACACAATAGACGTAGCAAACGGAGCGCAACTACCAAACGCATCGGACATCAATCAGAAACTTACATACTTAATGGCGTACCCTAAGAACTTTGAGAGCTGGAGTTCAGGAGCATTGTCAGCTAATCCAACGTGGGATAGCTATGACATACAACTTCTTACAGGCTCAAGTGCTAAAGTAAGCAACGTCCTACGTATAAAGAGAAAGTGTACTCAGGAAAAGCATAAGAACACACAACTAGCTTGGACGAACTCAGTCGGAGGATGGGACATTGTTCTCTTTACAGGACGCACAGAACACACCGATTCAGTCTCATCTAAACCCTTTAAGAAAGAGATTGGGGATTGGGATGCGTCTTCTTATTCATTCCTACCTCAAGCGAGAGAATCACAAGCGTATCAGGTCACAGGAAAGTCAATGTTCAAACTGACGAGTATAGACTTCTCATTCGCAGATATTGAACTCATCAAATACGCGATTCGCTCGGACAACTTAATGATGAGAGCAGGGTCAGGAGATTGGCAACCTGTCACGATAGACACAACGTCCTACAACGTAAAAGAGCGTTTCTCAGGCATCTTCTCTGTTTCGTTATCTGTTACCCTAGCACAGTCCCTCAGATGTTAAGGCTGATTGTTTGGAATAGCGCAGAGACTGCTCAACATACGATTGAGTTATATGACCACGCACCTGTTAATTTGAACTATCAGTTTGCAGACGTTTCCCAGATCAATAAGACTAAGGGGTCATATTCTCAGACTTTCAGGATTCCTGCCACTAAGCAAAATAAGGATTTCTTTGGGTCTATAGATAAACCAAATGTACAAGACACCTCTGACCTTATAGTCTCAAACTACAGCGTCAAGCAGAAGATAAAAGCGTCCCTGAGTTATAACACCATCCCCTTGATGAATGGCTACGTTCAAATCAAAGCCGTCTATATTCAGAAGAAAGACTTTGCTGATATTGAACTCATATTTTTTGGAGAAGCTATTGAACTGTCAACTGCTTTAAAAGAAAAAAAGATAGCAGACTTGCCTACTACCTCAATAGACCATACTCTCAACTATGGGAACTTAATTGCGTCAATGACAGGTACTTTTAAGTTAGGCAATGTTGTCTATGGCTTTATGGATAAGGGTAGGAATTGGACATTCGCAGA
>JAAHTG010000792.1_pt1 | contig 25328 bp, 33 predicted proteins | sample 6116081 | NCBI WGS metagenome assembly JAAHTG01 (sample SAMN13939989, study PRJNA603662) | sponge metagenome | isolation source: marine sponge | host: Mycale hentscheli | place: New Zealand | collected 2005 | reverse complement strand
ATGAAGTTCAGAAGACTGCCCAACCAACCACACCTATTCAAGAAAATGCTGCTAGAAAGAATGCTGATAACGTAGATCTTAATAAGGTAGATAAAAGTGATCAAAGAGTGGCTGGTGCTATGGACACAATTAAAAGTGTCTTTGGGGATCTATTTGATAGTAAAGAACTCGTAAGAGCTGCTGTCATGTACCTTGGTGGTCGTGTTACTGGTATGGATAATCAACAAGCTCTTGCTTTTGCTGGTAAAACATACCTAGCTAGAGAAGAGGCTAAGGGTGTTCGTACTCAGAAGTTTGTTGATAAACTTATCTCAGATGGTAAGCATAAAATGGGATCTATTGCGGCTTATAAGAAGTCTCTTGATCCTAATGATCTCGAACTTATTGGTTTAACTTTTTTAGAAACTGGTAACACTGGTACCTACTACGCACCTAATGCTGCTGGTAATTTTGTAACACTCCAGCTTAAGGAGATGAAGGGGTCTGATGGTGGTTATTATCTTCATGACTCTAAGGGTAATTCCTATGATCCAGCTAAGTTGCATCAAGATCCTAAGAGAGTCAAGGGCACTCCGGAGTATGATACTGCTCTTGCAAGTCAGATCTCTCTTTTCAAAGACACATTTGATGAGCTTAGGTTGCAAGGTGGCATTGTTACAAATAGGATGGATGGTAAGCCAGCAGTGTACAAGACTGACTTGAACCCATCAGTTGTTGCAGCTGACAGTGCGGCTTGGGCTTTAAGGTATGGTGTGCCTCTTGAAATGGTACCTAGTCTAATGACAGAAGCTTACAGTCTAGCCAAAGATGGTAAGGATATTAATGGTAACCCAAAGAGAGCGCAGAAAATAGAACCATATCTGAATCAGCTGTGGATAACTCAAAGTGCTGGTGATCCAAATAACTTCAAGATTGGTAAGGGTAATAAGGCAAAGTTTGTTGAGACATCTACAGTTAGTTCTTGGGTTACAAACGTACACAATCAAATGAAAGAGGTTAACCCAGAGTTTAATGCGGTTACTCCAATCAGGTTCTCAACTTGGCTACGTCAGACTGACATCTCTGGTCAGTGGTCGTTGCCTGAAGAGCAAGGTGGGCTGTCTCAAGAAGCAAGAAATGAGATTACAAAACGTGGAAATGCTGTGGGTAAAAGTGGATACATGCAATATATCTTAGAGGAAGCTGCTAAGAACTATGAGAAATCTCTAAATAAACCTACTACTTAATTTTAAAAACAGGAGAATAGCATGGGACTATTAGATGAAGCTCTAGCGTACACCCCAGATAATATTGACGGGACAGACCTAAGCTTTGTAGATGGAGACACAGCGTCTAACGCTAGTGGTTCCAAAAGCTACCGACTGGAAGGGATTGAGGCGGCTGAAGTAGATAAGATCATCCACGGGCAGTATAAACCAGGTGAAGCTGGTGGTGCTGCTACCGCTGACATCATGAGGGAAACTGCCAATAGGTTAGGGTTTACTAATGTTAAGCTTAAGTTTAACCCTGATGGTTCCCCACAGATGGATGCACTTGGTAAGCGTCAGATGTTTGATCTGGTAAATGACGAAGGTGACAGCTATAAAACTTCAATGTTAAATGCTGGAGCCTTCGACATTGGCCTATATAATAGCAACATGGATATCCTCAATAGGGATCTCTATGAAGCTCAACGAACTGAAGATCGTTTGTCTGGGGATGGTACCCTGAACGACTTTGACATGGCTGCTCTAGATATTAGGTTGGCTGGTGCTGAAGAGGGTGCTAAGACTCTTGGGTTTAAGAGAACCCTTGATACTGAGAAAGAACGCGCAGAGTACATAAACTATTTCATGCAACAAGGCATGTCTCGTGATCAAGCCACAAGTGAAATGGGGAAGTACTTCAATAATAGTGTGGCTATCCGTAAAGCTGGTGTTTCTATTAACAATGAATCCCTAAACCCAATATCAGACAACTGGACTAAAGGTTGGACCAGTGTTGGAGAGAGTGCCTTTGGTGTTCTTAACCTCGGTGGTTACAAGTCTGGTTCAGAAGGTGTGGAGACTTGGGGAGAGAATGGTGTTCGTAGGCAGCAGGCTAAGCTTGCAGCTTATGGTAACACACTTAACAACTACAAGGACATTGAAAGTGTTGGTCAAGTGTTTGAGTACCTCGGTAACATGATGGCTATGTCCCTCCCATTCATGGCGGTAACAGCTGCAGCAACAGTTGCAGCTCCTGCTACTTTTGGAGCATCATACTCAGTGCCTGTTAGTATGTTCACAGGTCAGATCTGGAATGAGATGGAGGGACCAAACGAGGACAAGTCAGCTGCTGCTGCTATTGGTGGCGGTATTGCCATGACTGTCCTTGATAGGCTAGGTCTTAAAAGTCTTGGTGGTGCGTCTAAAAGCCCAGTCCAGGCTATCCAAGAAGCTGCTAATAAGTTAGCTAAGGAAAGGGGAATACCTTTAGGTGAAGCTAAGGGTGTTGTTAAACAAGAAGTAGATGTCGCTGTTGCAGAGTTTGCAGAACAAGTTGAGGCAATGGCTAAGAACCAACTTAAAGCTAAAGCTACAGCTATGAGGGTTATGAAAACCATTGGTGTTGGTGCTACAGCAGAGGGACTGACAGAGGTTGGTCAAGAAGCTATTGGATATCTAGCAGCTGTTAAGGGTTCTAATAAAGTCTTTGATGCTGAAGAGTTCCAAGAACGTATAACCAATGCTGCTCTTGCAGGTACTGCACTAGGTGGTGTGTTCTCCGCTCCAGGAACTGCTAAGGATCAGTTAGGATGGATGGATGCAGCTGCAAGATATGGTGAAGCTGCAACGCCCTCAGAGGTAGAGGGATATAAAGCCATAGAGATATCTAATCATGGTACTGTTAGGACTAATGCTCAAGTCTTATTGGATCAAAAAAGAGAAATTAAAAATCTTAAAGACAGAGGCGTTGGTGTAGGTTTTAATGTTGTAGACAGAGACTTTGAACATAGGGAAAGGAATAAAGGCAGAACCGCTATGGAACGTGCATCAGAAACTGTGATGGATGCTCATAAACTTTGGAGAGCATCTGTTACTAGCGCAATTCCAAAAAGAATATTAGATAAGTCAGCATCTGCACGAGCTATGGCATCTTTATTGGGTGGGGTGTTGACTCCTTTACATGGGGGCTCTGGTATAGAGGCAGCTCAACACCACTTGGTAACTGCTTATAAGAACTATATCTCTGAACCTGAACCTTTCTATAAGTCTATGGGATTGAGAAATGTTGCTGGTGTTTTTAGATCTTCAAGCAAACGTAAGATCAGTAATGATATTTATAAAATCTTAAATGATCCAAAGCACCAAACAAATGGTAAGTTTGATGGGAGCAAAGTGTCTAATGATCCTGCGTATTGGGCTGACTTTAGTGTTGATATTAAAAACAGATCTAAAATTGTAAACCTTGGTAATCAAATGATAAACCTAGGTGTTACTATGCGTAAGGATCAGGTGATTGCTGGTGCTAACATGGGTGACATTGATAACTATCTGTTTAAATACAAAGGTCTTGATAAAAACGCAGTATCTAAGGATCAGAAACTATTCAAGTCCTTACTGATGTCTGAGTTTAATATGTCTGCAGGAGAAGCCCAGAGAATAACAGATGAGGTTATAGATAATCCACTTGTGTCTGATCTCTCAGATGTCCTTGGAGAAAACAATGAGGTTATTATATCTAACGTTGGCTCATTAAACCCAAGCGCCCATAAGAAAAGAACTATTGGCCTATCTGAAAACTCAAAGTTTAATGATGCTGGTTTCTTTGAGTCTGATATCTTTGCCAACATAGCTACCGCAGCAAAGTCTGCAGCTAGATACTCAACTCAGATGGAGTATGTGGGTAAAGATGCAGAAATTATATCTCACCTACTAAATAAGATGCAGGCTGAAGGTGTTTCAGATGCAGATGTTAACAAGGTAGCATCAGAGGTTAAAGACATCTTAGAGGCTATGGCTGGTAACTACAAGAGACCTACCACTGAAATGGGTAAAAGGCTTATGCGATTCCAAAAGAATGTAATGTTCTGGATGACACTGTCTGCTTTGCCCCTTGCAACATTCTCATCCTTGCCTGAAATGGCTATGACTCAGGGAGCATTAACATCTGAGCAGATCTATGGGAAGAATGGAAGTATTAGGACATTTGCTGCAGAAGCTGTTGCAGCTTTCTTACCTGCCCTTAAGAAGGTAGAGAATGAAACAGATGAAGGCATACTTAAGATGGTTACTAGAAGTAAGGGTCAAGAGGTCTTCCAGCAAGTAGGGCTTGGGCAATGGGAGGTAGGTGCAGCTACTACGTCAGGTGTTAGTATGGCATCTGAGGGGCGTCAGCAGATGATGCAAGCTTTCTTTAAAGCTATCGGCCTTACGCAGTGGACAGACTACACTCGTTCTGTTCGTGGTGCTATGGCATTTGACTTCATATTATACAACTCTAAGCTTGTTGCTATGAGGGATCTTGGTTATACTAAAGCAACACGAGAAGCACAAGAGGCTGAACAGAAACTTAGAAGTTTAGGAATACCTGTAGAACAATTTGCAGAGTTGATGTATCAGTACGAACTCTATGGTAATGTTGTTATGGACACTGAAGTTAAGAAGCAATTCTGGGAACAGACTATTACTGAAGCTTCCTATAACTTTATCAACCAAGCAGTAGCACTTCCAGGTGCAGCCAATAGACCTTTGATCTATCAGGATCCTAGGTTTGCTTTGTTCACACAGTTCCAAGGTTTCATATCTACCTTCACAGCGAACCAACTACCTCGCATGTGGAATGATTATGTCAAACGTGGAACTCCAACTATGAGATACAATACTTTTGTATTGATGTCAACCATGATTGCCCTTGGGTTCTTTGCTCAAGGTATTAAAGACTCTATAAAGTTTGATGATGATGATGATGAGGGTACACTTGGTAATCCATATTTGGATAAACCTGAGTACATTCGTCGTGGTGTCATGGCTTCTGGGTTATTTGGTACAAGTGAACGACTTATAGATATGTTTGCTCCTATTTATGGTCAACGATCTAATGGTGTTGGTGGCTGGGTGTATAATCAAACCACTGGCGAAAGCCCCACTATAGGTTATGTGGCTAGGGGTGGTGAAGCAGCATTGAAGTTGGCTCAAGGTGATGTTGAAGGTGCTTTGTATAATGCACTCAAGATGTCTCCTGGTGTTGGACCGTTTACAGATAAGAATAAAAGCCTAGCTAGTCTTCTAACTGGTGGTGGTTGGAACTACAAGGACAATAAGGAGAATCAGTAATGGCAATAAACACAACAACTGGATCTGTAGCTAAAGGGGGGACATCAGTTTCCCCTGTTGACTTCATTAAAGATCAGCTGAATATGGAAGAAGGGGGAGATCAGCAGGTGTTGCCTGTTGGTACCCCTACCCAAGGTGGTTCTGGACTAGTGGCGGAAGCGGTTTCGTTTCGTGCAGATCCTACAGTAGATCCTTCACAAGATTCCAGTGGTCTGCCTTCTGGGTTGGAGCAACTAGATCAGGGCTTTCAGGTTGGTGTCTTAGACCCTAATGATGAAAGGTTTGCTAACCCTGTTGAACGTGACCCTATGGAGGGTCGTGTCCGATCATTGGGTGAGATAAGGAAGGACATTAAACAGTCTAAGGGTTCTGATTATGGGGACAGTGCGTTTGAAAAAAGGTTTATAAACTTTGGAAAACAAGTAGAAGCAGGTAACATTGGTGTTAACCTAGCACCTAACAGTGCTGGTCCTGAAGCTTTTAATTTGTCTAAATCTCTCTCAGGACCTGACTTAGCTGGAGCAATGTCTAGTTTGTTTGATGGTAAAAAGGCTAGTCTTATGCAAGCCATCAGTAGGTCAGATGCATTGGAACAGGTTGAGTCATCTACTACAAAGAGTGGGTACAGGACAGTTCCAAACAGGGTGTATTCTCAAGTCATGGGTGCAGTCACTGAGCAGTTCTTTGCTAATGAGGCTGCAGGTTTGTCATTTGAAGATGATCCATTTGCTAATGAATCACCTACCTTACTCCCAAGCACAGAGTCAGTTAAGGATAATAAGGTTAAGATTATGACACAGGCAAAGAATAATAAGAAGCTTGGTCAAGAGATACACCTACAGTACTTAAGGCTTCTCAGGGATTCTGAAAAAGCAAATGGAGTACCAGAGACAGACCCTAAGTTTCAACAGATGAGTTTAAATGCCCCAACTAAGCTTGATGATTACGAGGCGGAGGTTCTTGGATCTGCTGCTAAAAGTATTTGGGCGGATGCTAATCCAGATCTTGTGTATAAACCTGATATTAAAGCATTTGACCAGACCACATACATACTTACCCCCAAGGGTGAAGATGCCCTAGCGATGAGTGCTAAGTATCGAAACGAACTTTTTCCAAAGGTTGAGGTTAAACCACTCAGTGCTCCCAAAGCTTTGGTCGGTACTGACATAGGTAAGAACTACTTACGACAGGCTTCTGGATATAAGAAAGGTATGAAATTCAATAATGAATTAGAAGAAGCTATTCATAATCTCCAACAGGTTGCTAACGTAGTTGACTCTAGGAGACTTAAGATACTATTAGCAACTAGTCTTCCATCATTGATGGGTAAAGGCGGTAAAGATTTTTGGGGTGCTGACATTAATAATGTTGGTAATAAAAAGCTAGACTCTTTTAAAGCAGCTCTGATGGTTCAAGAACAGAGGATAGCTGCTGGCACTTTGGCTAGAAGTTCAGGGGAGAAATATGAACCTGAGAAAGAGTTGGAGAAGATACGTAGGACACTAGCACAAGAGATAAATGGTTTGGTTGAGTTTAGAAACAAGGCATTCTATCTAACATACAGTGTCCAAGGGTTTCAAGGACGTATCACCCCACAACAAACATATGTCAACCCAACTACAGCTAAGTCTGCTAGGTTTGTAACACGCTCTGCAACACCAGCTATTATTAAATCTGGTAACAGGCAGGAAAGAAACCTACGTCAGATGTATGCAATGATCTTGTTGAAGGCAGGTGACGATGCACTACCACCTCGTAGGGATGCTCTATTAGAGGCTAACAAGGGCATACTTCGTGCGATGGGTATCAGATTAAGAGAAGCCCTTACAATGACAGATGCGCAGCTAGAGGCTGTGTCTACTGCCATTGAAAACAAAGTACCACTAACCTCCCCACAGTTTCCAAAGTTCAATGGATTAAATCTAGATCCAAATAACGAAGCTGATGCTAAGATAATCCGTCAGATACAAAGCAAAAAGGAAGATGGTAACTTGTTTATAGACACCATTATAGACTTTGCTAACTACATGGACTATAAGGATAGGCCAAATGGTGATGGACAATTCCTGTCTTCTGTCAATGCTTACATGGATGGTAAGACTAATGGTCCTGCAAGTAATGCTATGCAACTAGGTGACAAAAGGACTGCGTTCTTTACAGGTGTGATGCGAACTCAAGATGAAAAGCTTCTAGATTCTGGGGACCTTCGAGACTCCTTGATTGGATTAGCTAGTCAATCTATTATAGATAAGCCTTTTAATCTTGAAGATGACTTAAGGGAGCCAGCTGAAACAGTAGCTAAGGAAGTGTTTAAATATCGTGAGCTTGCTAAGCTAGTGATTATGACTTGGGGATACGGTAAAGAGCTTACGAGTTTTGGCCCATTGATTGAAGAAGTTGTTGCTCTTATAACAGCAGAAAAACAAAGGGTGTTATCTGAAGGACCTTCTAAAAACAGTATGAAAGATATTGATGCAGCGCACGATTATCTAAGTGCTCTAGATACCATAGATGGTTTAGACTACACGGATGAGAGTGTAGGTTCAATGGCAAAAGTACGTGAGCAGATGCTTACTAAGTACAGCGAATCTGTCAAAAGTACACTTGCCAATGGTGCAATGGAGGCAAGGTCTCTTATGAGAGCCGTAGCTGCTGAAACTGCCATCATGAACTTACCTTTTGTATTTCAAACACCCTCTGGTATGGTTACACACGTTGGTGGTATGGCAAGCTTAGGTTCTGAAGGTGCTGATAGGTCTTCATTCACAACTGTAAATCCTAATACAGGTAAGCTTAGAAGCCCAACAGAAGTAATACATTATGAATCTGAATCCACTGCTGCTGCTGAACGTATCCGGAATGATGTGGCAATACCAGGAGAGTACGCATATGGTGGTGCTCCTGTTGTACCTATTCAGGGTATCGACGCAGCTGTTGTAACAAGAACTTCTTCTGGTAAGTCTTGGTCTGCACTTGAAAAAACACCTGGAGCCCCCTATCTCCACACTATCTATGATGCTTTCAAGGTAGATGCTAATGGTTACGATACAATCCTAAGAGAAGTTAATACTAACTGGATGGATATAACTATTGGCACTGACAAGGATAAAGGTTGGAGTTACTTAGAGGAAGCTTTGAGATCTCTCAAAGAATCTAATAGAATGTTTGACAAAGCATTGCAAGGTCGGAGTGATGACGATGTTCTAACCACTAATGAAAGAGCATTGATGGATTGGTTGTTGACAGGTGATCTTAAGAGAAGCCCTGATCCTAGGACTGGTGAATGGGCAGAGAGGATTGTGATACCTAACTTTAAAAACAGAATCTCCAAGTACAACCAACTCCTTAATCAAAGAGCTGGTAATGGTGTTAGTGATGATACTGCTTATATTTCTGACATTGTAATTGATAGAATGTCTAAGGTTGGTTATGATGTTTTAAGCCCACCCCAATCTCCGACTGTCAAGCATCTTAAAGAGTTTAGAAATCTTTTAAGGACCCATCTTAATACTATTAGTCGTCTCGAAAAGAGCATAGCTGAGACTAATAAGAATAAGAAGGAACTCAGGAGAGAGATGATGAATAGTGGTATGATGTATACAGACCCTGAGGGTAATACATTTCCACTACAATACTACGCACACTAAAAAAAACAAGGCCCCCAAGAGAACCATAAAGGTTTTCCTGGGGGCCTTTTTATTTTTATTTAAGCATACCTTGTTTTGCAAGAAGCTCACGATATTCCTTCATCTGCTCATGCTTTCGTTGTTTTGCTTTCTTGTCATCTATAACACCACTTGATAAATCCTCTGCTATGCCAATGTCTATGATACGTGGCATGAGATCTTTTGTGTAAGCTAGATCTACATCTAGAAGCGTTTTTGTTAAAGGGTTAGTGTTCCAATCAGAGATGAACTCATCGTCATCTACTTGAACACCTCGCAGTGCTAGTTGGTTGTATGATTTACGCGAAGAAGTAATCACTGTTTTCAATCTCCTTTATATCTAAGCTGCCCAATGTTGGTTGTTCCACATCGTCTTCAGCATCTGTGATGAAGTTACGTATAACCTCAAAGTAATTATCGTAGTCGTACATGCGTATGAACACTTGCTTGGTTAGGTTTAAAAGTTTATTCACATCACTGGCATGGGTACTAAAACTATCATGCACAGCTGCAAAGGAACCATCCCACTCAGAGATAACCAAAGCCATATGACTAGCATCCATAGAGTGTATGTAGTTAGGCGACATACCACAGATGAAACCTCTTCTGTCTGGCATACGTGTAGGTACAAGAGCTACGTGTGTAACCTGTCCGGTCTTGTTGCCATACCCTTTGATACGTCCTCTGGCTTTCCTATCTTGCATGATCCATTTTTCATACACTACGTGAAACCCTGAGGGGGTACTCCACTCAACCCTGTCATCACCTTTACCATGTTTAAGACTTGTTGTAAACTCTTTAAGCTTAATCACAGTATCGTTAAGTTCATACAGGTCTTCATCAGTCTTGAAGTTTTTCTTCATCAAACTGTCACGTATCTTAGACAGATTCCTATACTGGGTGTTGGCTTCGTATCCGTCTGAATCTACTTTTACATGTGTACCTAATTGGTACATTGCTAGATTTTGTAAGTAACTCATAGTAGAGAGTGGACCTGGACACACCTTATCAATTGCTTTGATTAAGAGTTTAGACAGTTTAGTACAATCGTCTTGTGTAATGTCATACTCTGTGTGGTAGTCTTCCGATTTACAATCAAAGAACATGTTCTCAGCTATCTTCTTAGACCCTGCTGAGTATGCCCTAGTCATAGAGCCACGTTTGGATATGCCTTTACGTATGCTCTTCATGGGCATGTTGTCTAGGATACCATTGAGTCGATCATCCTTGCACAGATTAATCATTTCTTTAGCTGTCTGAACATAGAAATCTTTCTGTATCTCTGAAGGTATTAGTCCAACCAAACCACCAGTTTGTGAGTCCTTAGAGATTGCTCCAAGGTGTTGCCAACCATTGTTACTTCCATCGATAGGTATGGGTAAGCTAGTCATGTGAATGCGATTGTCTCTGTAAGCACAATCAAAATCATACCACTCAACACAAGCAGCGAGAAAAGATATTTTCTTCTCAGCTTGATCAGAAAACTGTGAGTTTTTACCAGCATGTATGATCTCATCCATATACTCGTTTGTCCACATGATACGATCTTCTAGGGTCATCTTGTCAACAGAGATGTTGTCTAATCCCTCGTCTTCAAGGTGCCCTTTGTAATCAGATGTACACCAATCAGGTATTTCATCTATGTTATAAGACATGTTGAATACAGACGCTGTGTGTATGGCTAACCACTGCAGCCCACTCTCAGTCATAGGCTTTGAGTGTTGGAATTTAAATAGTCCTCTAGCTAAATCTGATCCTTGAAAGTTCATAAAGCTTTCACAATAGTAAAATCTACCACGATAGTCTACATCTAAGTACTGATAGAACTCTTCTAGCTCTGATAGTTTACGTGCTTTTTCTGATATGAATGCCCACTCAACCATCTTACTTCTACGTTTAAGTTCTTTGGCATCATTGTCTTTAATAGGGTCAGTAGATATGAACAGATCTTTGTTTTCAACCATTGCATTATAAACTGGTTTGTTTATTTTCCAAGCAGTCTGCTGGAGTTTGTTAAGAGCTTGTACCCAAGGGGCATATGGATCTATTGGATCCCCCTCTACCCTACCTTTGATTACTGGTCTATGGACCCCATTGATCTGTTGTATCATTCCAGATATATCTTTAGGTCGTATGGTACTGGTAGAAGCTAAGGGAAAGCTCCCACCTTTTTCAGGTATCACACCTAACTCGTACCATCTATGGGATGCAGACACCACATGGCAGCTGTTACGGGTCTTAGCGTAAGACAAGTCGATAAAACCTAGGTTGTATAAGGCTTCTATAAACAGGTCTCCTATGGACACTACAGAGCCCCAGGGAAGGGGCTCTCTATCTAATTCTTTCCCTACACTCTGACCTATCTTACTAGATGCATTGGTGAGTGTAGAGGTACCAGCTGGGCTTGAGCTGGTATCCTTAGTGAATTGCATTTGAAGTATAGAGATACTTTTAACAACGTACTCTTCCATACGTTCACTATAGTTTCCAGACAATCTCATCAAGAGCCCAGCAAGGTGGGGTCTTCGACGTGCAGGACTTACACCATCTACCCTCTTGACAAGGTAATCAACTATCTCTTGGAGTGCTGACATATATTCTCCTATGTGGCTATGTAATCAAAACCAACCTCTTTGTTCTGAAGTCGGGTAGTTTGTGCATCATATGTTGCAGCTCCAGCATCTCCAGTCTTACCTGTGAATCTAGACTTAAGAACCCTGAAGTTAACAGTGTTACGTTCGTATTCGTCAGATGCTGTAAGGTTCCTAGAAAATGCTATGATATCAAATGAGATCTGTTTAATAGAACCAGAGCCCTTGATGTCATCAATAGAAGCAATGTTACCATCCTCGAATGCTTTACCACCTTGTGCTTTACGAAGGTGAGAAATCAAACCTAGCCAGATGTTGTGTCGCTTGACGATTTTGAGGAGGTCTGACATGAACTTGTCGATGGCTTCGTTACCTGATAGACCGTCACTTCCTTCTGAGACTGCGATGGTGATGTGGTCGAGGACCAAGTACTTACAACCCATGAGGGCCATGTATTCAATTTTGTCGATGAGGCTGTCGTCTCCGACTGATCCTTGGTGGTCAAGGAGGACGAGTCTCTCATCTCCAAACACCTGTTCAAAGCCTTGTCTAAGTTCATCTTCATCCGGAGGTGTGTCTTCATTAAGCGACTTTTTGAGTACCATCCCAATGAACTTCTCTGCCGTATCTCCAACGCTTTCTTCCAGACTGATAAGCCCCACGCGATCTTTTGTTTTTGAGAGAAGATCCAAGATAATCTCTTTGATAATAGTAGACTTACCACTGCCAGTTCCAGAAGTGAATAGAGTAATCTCGCCATGTCTAATTCCTTTTAATTTATCGTTTAAACCACTCAAACAAACAGGGTAAGGTACACACTCTACGTTTTGTCGTTGTATGAATTGATCCCATATAGGTTTACCTGTAACAATACCTGAAGGGTTCCAACTTTGTGCATTCCATACACACTCTAGTAAAGTCTTCCAACCATGTTTAATTAGTGTAGAGTTAGCATCATTCTCTGGCAGCTTTGCGACCTTAGCCTTTCCAGGTTTAATCATTTTACCTAGGAAGTCAGACATCTTTTTACCAGCCTCATCCTGATCCATCATAATTACGACAGTTTTAAATGAGTTTATCCAATCCCGTTGAGCCAGAGCGCAAGCGGTAGAAGATGAAGAAGGTACAGCGACCACAGAATAGGTTCTACCGTATTTTTCTTTGTATGCTTGGGCAACGCTGAGTGCGTCGATTTCTCCTTCACAAATGACCAACGTAAATCCTGATGTTGATTGTTGTTGTCCGAACAGTTCGACATTTTTAAAGTCTCCATGAGTACGAAACTCTTTAGGGAGCTTACGCTCTTTATATGCAGAAACTTCTCCATTGATAGTGTAAGGGTAGTAATGTGATTGAGGTTTGCCATTGATGTCTACAGACATTTTGACATTGTAATGATCAACCACATCCTGAGAAATCCCACGACTAGATATTGGATAGCTTCTGTATGTACTAATCTCATCAATCATGGATGAGTTAATTAGAAAGTCAGTATCTTCTACAAGTTCCATTGATTTTCTTTCGTTAATAAATACAGTTGTGCCACATGAAAAGCAGTGGCTTCTTGGGTTGTCATCGTTATAGATATGGTTAGCATCAGAGCTTCCACATTTTTCACAATTAGTTTTCACCAGTAATCCCTTTCGGTTTTTATATCACGATTACGATTCTTTTTCATCCGAGTCTTTGAATGCTTGGAGGCCCACTTCAAGTTCTTCTGCTTTTGCAACTCGAACCCAGAGGTACTCTCTTCCTCGTTTAACTTTGTCTCTTTGAAGGATAATTCCTTGTACGGTTTTATCATTGAACTCCTCGAATATGTTTTGATAGGTGTCAAGTAAAGGTTTAATTATATTATCTAAGTCAGAGGCTTTGTTTGATAGACCAGCATACACGATGAAGTGGACAGGACTATCTTTAAAAGCCCATGTCTCATCCATTAATATCACTGCCATATCTTCTTGAAACCTTTTATAGTCAGCTGTCTTGTAAGTTGTCCTGCCTTTCCTGACAAACATCCTGTTCGCTGATAGTGGTTTTATTTGGAATAGGTTTTCCATCACGCCTCTCTGCTGTTCTGATAGCATGACAGTTATGACATACTACTTCTGTTTTAAAGACCTCATTAAGTATATCACCGATATCCTTATCACAGGAGATCATTCGAGATACGTTGTCGAGTTTCTCATACTTAGGTAGGTGATCGAAAGCTAAGGCATCTGGGTGTTTATTGTAACCACAATCAGTACACCCTATGTCAGTCTTCAATATGCCTATGAACTGACGCTTGCTTTTTCGACTTATACTCTTCAATTTGTTTTTTAATGTCATCAAGTTCTTCCCATGATGTTAGCATTGTTAGTAAACGTTTAGATATTTCAGGATCACCTGCTGCATTAGCTCTCCAAGCAGCTCTTACTCTATTCCATCTACGATGCATAGGTACTCCTTTAAGAAGCTTCTCTGCTTTCTTTGGACCAATACCTTTAATCCCAGGGATATTATCAGATCTATCACCAGTCAGGCATTGCAACATGAGCTTAAGGTTAGCAGTGTCTTCATTTACTTCTGTTATTTCTTTCTTTACAAAGTTATAATGTGTTCCAGGTATCTGTAAAAGGTCTTTATCAATACCAACAACTGTGTATTCTTGATCCACATCTCTGCATTCAGCTGCCCAGATAGAGACAAGATCATCTGCCTCCATATCATTAGCCTCTACAGCGCTATGTTTATCAACCATGTATTGATGTCCATAGTTCAAAGCTTCTTTAACATCTTCGTCTAACTCCTTACGTGTTGACTTGTAGTCGGAGTATATTTCCTTTCGGAAATTACCCCTTCCTTTAATTGCTACAAGAAATTTATCTGATCCACAATTTTGTTGGATCTCTTTCATAGTGTGGTCTATACCAACACGTATGTCTTTTTTCTTCTTGGTTACACAAGCCATCCGGAAATAGATTGAGTCTGAGTCTACCAGTATTACTGCATTATCAGTGAACATCTGCGTAGCTTTCTCCTATTACATAATCACCACCATCCATACATGTTACACCGAACATCTCTGGGCCAGCAGCAAAAGATTCTGTTAGAATTTCCCCAACACGTTTAGCATCGTCAGGGTGTGATTGGAATGCCATCTCATCATGATAAAACAAACGAGGTTCAGCACGTAGCTTTTCTTCACGTATCTTATTCCATGCCCACATTAGTGAAGCCTTACAGGTTACACCTTCAGCAGCTTGGAGTAAGTAGTTCAGGGTTTGATGACCAGACGCACAGAACACAGGGCGTCCATCAAGGGCAGGGAACCATCCGTCACCTTGTTGATTAGATGTTTTGTTCCAAATGTTTAGAAGTTTCTTTTTAAGCTCTTCCAAACCTTTGATACCTTTAGCAAAATCTACACGAGACTTGCGGCCTATTTCACTGTTTGACTTGCCTGATAAAACCTGTCCCAACTTAGCATCACCAGCACCGAAAAGATAAGCATATAGATACCCTTTAGCGACACCCCTGGAGCATCCAAGAGCATCAGCATTTCGTTGATGTTGATCCCCATAACGGACCTCATTAGTGAAACTGTCATTGCCAACATAATGACAAAGACCACGTAGCTGGTTACCAGCACTATCGGCACCAACAATAACATTCCCCGGATCAGGTTTAAGCATACTACGTATCTCTTTACCCCAAGGTGTTTCAATACCTGGAAGGTTTGCGATAACTTCGTGACGTACTCTGAAGGTAGGAGTGCCAATAGTCCACATGTTACCATGAAGTCGTTTATCATCTGAGCCCTCTACTTTTTCTACCCAGCCCTCCATAAGAGAAGCCTTGTGACGTAATACATAGTATTCATCTACCATCATACCAATTTCCCCAAGCTTAGACAATGAGGAGGTTGTGAGTTTAGGTCCAGTCGTTACCCATTCTCTTCCGATTTTCTTTCGATTGTATTCATCTGGTTTCCATCCGATAGTTTTAAGCCAATCCTTGACCGCTTCTTGAGATCCCAGTTTAGCTTGTTCCTTAGTTGTTCGTTGGAATTTGAAATCTGGTCCCGCGAGATGGGTGTCTGTGACCGAGACTTCCGTTCCAAAATATTCAGTAAGCAGCTTGGCAGTCGTCGCATTGTATTTTCCATTTTTGTTGTACTTAGGGGACTTAGGTTCCTTATCAATGTATACAACTTTAGTTCCCATCTTAGGTTCAATGATGTCAGAGATCTCAGCCATACGTTGTTGCATTGTACCCAATAGGGATTTAGCTTCTTCCATATCAAAGTACCAGCCTTTGCTTTTGCAGAATGCATTAAACTTAGCTGTCTCATGCTCTGCTTGCATACCTAATTTAATTTTAGGATTATATGCAGCAACTTTTTTGTACTCTGACAGTAACTCATTGTACACATCAACATTTACACGAACATCTTGCACACAGTAACGTAACATTTCTCTTGAGTATGCATCCCAACCACCTTCGTATTCAATCTTACTGTTCCCAAGGTGTTCACCCCAACCTGCAAGGCCGTGCTTGTGACCGCGTTTATAACGCAGTACTTGAGACATAACCCAAGTGTCGTGTAAGCGTTTCTCATTGAGGGTAGTACCGCACAGTTTGTCCATGACTACATTGTCAAAGCCAATGATGTTATGACCGACTAAAAGGTCTGCGTTTTGCAGAAGTGCGGCACCATCGGCAATTGATCCATGAAGATTATCGTGATCAGAAAACTTATAGATCTGATTAGTGTCTAGGTTTTGTGCAACAATCATCCACACAGTGTCTGGAGTAAGACCATTACATTCAATATCATAACATAAACGCATGTTGCGTCCTTTCTTTATTTATTTAAATACATTTTAAGATCGTTATATCCACCAATGAAAAGATCATCGTGATATATAATAGGTACAGTGTTCATAAGAGATCTTTTCATAATATACTTACCTAATTCTGGTTGTATATCTATAGCGTACTCAGTAAAACCTTCTCCTGTTTCACGCAACAGCTCTTTAGCTTTATCACAGAAGGGGCAGTTTGCTATCCCATAGACCTCATACATTAAAGTTTAACCTCACCATTCAACTGATTGATACGCATTTCAGCATATCTAATTACTTTTTCCAAGTCAACTATTTCTGATTCAACTTGTGTCTTTCCATGATACATTTTGTAACCTGCACGACTCGCGTATTTCATGATGTTACCACGCCAGAACTCAAAGCCATTACGCATGATGTATGTTATAGGTTCAATCTTCCATCGGACGTAGTGCTGCGGTTCATTCACGATGTCTGCTGTATGCTCTGCTAATACGCTTTCCTCAAATGCTTCTTCTAACAATTTAGAAGTTAGTACAGGGTCTGAACCTGTATATACTTCCTCTGCTAACAACTTCTTCCATTTACTGTTACTCATTCTTCCTCCAGACAGAAGCTACACCATGTGCTTCTACTTGCATTACCACAACTGACACACTTTCGCCAGCTATTATTTTTATCATGCTTTTTATATGCTTGACGTTCCTCTTTAGTCATAGGTCTTATATGTGTGAAGTCTGCTTCTAGGGGCCATTCATTGTCTGTCATTATCTGTTTCCCAATAAAGGCCAGCCTTAACCAGTGACACAAACCCTACGTTAAAGATAGCCATGAAAGTTTCAGGGTCACACTCTACTTGTAGCGTAGCACTACCATCTTCATGCTCAGTTATTTCTGTTATCTTTACTATATCACTCATTCATCATCCTCCGTCAATGCATTCCATGACACAGGAAATAGCTCAATCATCTTGAGGTCAATCTGTTTAGCTACCTCTCGTGTCTCTGCCTGTGTGTCAGACTTGCAACGTAGGTTACACATATCAGCAAAGGCATCAAGACTACCTGACCAGTACCACTCAGTCATCATAGACTGTGGTAGTACCATACGTGCTTGCTCAGGTGCTACACCTTCAGACAGTAGGGTCTTGTAAGTAGACATCTGCCTATGCCACTGAACCTCTTGGTCAAGTGTTATGTTTACGGCACCCTCCGATCCTTGCTTCTTATCTGTACTACGACCACGCCATACCTTAGGTGTGTAGAACTCAGGTTCATCATCAACGTAACGCCTAGATATTTCATTCCAACGTAGGAACTTATGTTTGACTAGCTGACGTGCTACAAACACCGGAGCCTTTATGTGGAAGCTGGCAAAGCAATGTCCGAATGGACTGATGTGCTTATGCTTGGCAAGGTAACGAATGAGCTTATCATCTTTCTTCTTGAGACGTGGTGGTCCCCAAGGATCATCTTCCATCTCGCTTGTTTTGCCAAATGACACCCGTGCAGCGTTAGCTACAGTCAGGTCGCTACCCATGTGGTCAATATATGTTGCTCTAATCATTCTTTTTACTTTCTTGCTCAGTGATATTACGTATAGTTCTGTGGAAGTCAATAACACCCCTAGCTATTTCATCAATTTGGGTTCGGTGAATACCTATGTCACGAAGCTCTAGGTCATTTAGTTCATGCAGTGCTTTGATAGTTTTATTCATATTCCTTCGTCGTCTTAGTGTTTCTTGTATTTCTTTAAGTTTATTAAACATTCAGTGTTTCCTCTATTTTAGTATTTGCGTAATACATGTAGCTACTTGGTATTCCACTCTCATGACATCTTTTATATACTAGTTCTTTGAATGTTTTTTCAGTTGAGAAGTCACCAAACATATAAACATCCATGATTATATCATCTATATCTATTGTTATTCCTTTTACTTTACCCATAATGTTGCCTTTCTTTTTCTAAGTTCCTTATAGAGAAGAGGGTTAATCTCTCTTTTAAATCCGACCCCTGTGGTCGGATTACTAAAGTTATAAGAGGTACTAAATATGACTAGAGAGGTTCATCCAAACAGCCTTAAAAACTTAGCTCCTTCATTCACCAAAGAGAATGCTCGTGAGATGCAATTGAAATCAGCAGCTTCCCGTAAGGCATCTAGAGATGCTAGAGAAGCCTTAAAGATGAGCATGAAGGATTGGCGGCAGTACAAAGAAGATGTACTTGATCATGTCGATATGAACTCTTTAGATGTCTTAAAGATCCTCATGTTCAAGGCTTTGGACAAAGAGGACTTTGATACTGCTAGTGATCTTGCAGCAAAAGTTGCAGAGTATGAACAACCAAAATTACAGCGTAGAGAACTTCAAATTGAAGAACTAGGCGCTGAGAGTTTGTCCGACGAAGAACTTGACAGTAAGATACGAGCACTTAGAGTTGTGTGAGGTTCTATGAGAACCTGAAAGAAAATGCCAGTGCGCTTTGTCGGTTAGCAAAAAAAATGCAAATGCGCTTTGTCGGTTACTAAAAAATTATAAGAACCCAAAGATTCTCTGTGAGAGTCTCTGGGTTCTTTTTTTATTTCCATATGAGTCCGTGGAATCCCTCTGAGGAGTTGAAGGATTTTATTAGATCTTTGAACATCCCTGGTGACATGGTGACTACATCATACCCCTCAATATCTCTATTGTATTGTCTGATTGATGCATAGCCTTGATATTCTCCATCGTTTTCGATAATAACTGTGAAGTCAAGATCATCTCCTGAATCATCCATGATTACTATTTCAGTTGTCCAAGGTTTTTCTTCTACTGTGAATGGCATTACTATCACCTTTACATTTTAGAAACACCAAGAACACCACCATTTTCCCACTCTGCATAGAGTCCATGATCATGGAGAATATCATTGATTTTGTGATTAACACCAAAGTCATCTAAGGCTGCATTGTTTTCGGCATAGTAGTCAGCCCATACAGTTTCATAGTTTTCTTCTGCTGAGATTACAAAGTCATCTTCACCATAATCTTTTACAGGCACTCCTATTTTACTAAGTTTGTTGAATGCTGTACGATATTCTCTTTTCATCTACATTATCCTTTTTGATTAACAGCTACGATTATTATTAATACTGAGAACACAAATACAACTACACTCAACGGTCATCACCAGAGCCACTGAGAGTACCTTTAGAGGCACGGTTGTGAAGTTTAAGTAGGTTACCTGCTGCGATTGTGTTAAGGTCTTCTCCGAGGTAGTGTGCAAGTACTGCTACATACCAAAGCACATCTCCTAGCTCTGCTGCAATACCATCATAGGATGCACCATCACGTATACACTTCTTGATTTTATTTGCAACTTCCCCAGCTTCTCCGCATAGACCTAATGCTAAGTAGGGAATTGCTTCTGACTCTGGGAAGATTGCAGTTTCTCTAGCTTTAGTCTGATATTGATTCATATAGATTGTCATGTTAGGAAGTTCCTTTTCTGTAGGCCAGTATGATATCACTCTGTTCGGAAAGCTTCGTATAGCTGCCATTGTGCTTCTGCCAGTTTGCGAACATCTGAGATATATAGATCATTACATTCTTCTAGCATTTGTACTACGTTTTTCATAGTTTGTTCTGCTGATTTGATTGCACTTTGTTGAACTTTATTCAGTAATTCATAGCTCTTTTTATTTTCTTTAAGACGTTTATCAAATTCTTTTTGCCATTCTGGGATTTCATCAATTTTCATTAGTACCTCTTTATTTTTTCTATTATTGTATCTACATTGTTGATTTCATAGCATAACCGACAGTCTTGACATTTCTGACCAGTGCAGTTCTGTTTCTCTTTAAACTCATGAGTCAATACGTTGTTGAATGTTTTGTCAAAGTATTTAGGTGGCTTTGACATTATCATACTTTTCTTTGGGTTACTGTAGATAAGGTTTATGTTTTTAGGTTTGCTGTGTGTTTTCATCCAACGAAATATAAGGTCTGTTCGTTTAGTCCACAGAGCAAATTGACACCAAGGGTTATCTATAACAATCAGCATCAAGTTGTTGAGGTGTTGCATGTTTATTAGCTCACCATGTGCATTGAATCTGAATATACTATCTATAATCCTTGGTATCTCTTGTTTTTCTAATGGTCTTGAAGACAGCAAGTCGCTGTTTCGTTGTAGTGCTGGAGCCATGTTTTTGCGGAAACCGTCTAGCATTTTATGACTGTAGCAGTCCCCGCATATATTATCTGTCTTGTTTTCTATGGCTTTCTTGTGTTGATCTATGCAATATTTGTTACTTTTTGTGTTTGTACTGATTGCTTTTAGACCTTGAAGTTTACCTGTCATTACAGATATGTGTACTGCGGGTTTAGTCATAAGTAGTCCTTTAATCTTCTTGCCACTCTTTCCAGTTCTCGTACTCATTGTCTAGCCTCCAGTTTTCTATCAGATCAGAGGGGATATCATCCGCCCAGTCTTCATCACTGAAGTCAAAGGTATAGCAATTGTCTGTACCTTCTACGCTGTTGTACTGTCCAATGAAACAAGTACCGCACTCATAGTAAGACGCCTCAATAGTACAGTCCTGGTTGTTTGCAGTGAATGTATCATATGCTGCGATAGGTGGAGACCATGCGGAATCAAACCAGCCGGAGATAGTAGATGTACCATTTTTATTGTCATTATATTGTAAGCCTTCAAGGTCAATCTCCCATTTGGTTCCCCAACCATCGACACGCCAGCTATACCAGCTATCTTCACCTATAGGCATAGGAACCATAGCTTGAAGCAGCCCAGTCTCATCATCTGACTTTTTGTCAGCTTTATCCCAAAGTGATTTTATTTTTTTAGTGGGGCCAGTGATTGTTACATCATTGTTGCACCAGTTAGGCATTGTAATATCTCCTGATTATGTGTCTATTTCCTCTACATCATCATCATCTTCAGATATGAAACCGTGATCTATACCATAGCTTGCATACAAAGCACCGATTGCTGTGAATATTTCGTATTCGGTATAATCTTCATGGCTTTGCATATCTATTTCGTATTCATTGTTTGTACCAATCCACATCGTCACATGGAATAGTTCATCAATTCTTTTGAACGGTTCTTCTTTAGGTTTGAATTCTATAACCTTAGACATTAGGTTGATCGCCCATATCTTCTGAGTAGTTGTCCATGCAATCGTGCATGTCTCTCAGTGTATGTCCAAGGTCTGTGAATAATACTTCTGCTTCTACACGCGATAGTATTAGTGCTCGTTCTGCAATTTCTACAACCACTTCTCCTTCTGCTGTCCAGAAGACATTGCATTTATCCATTCATTCTTTCTCCTGTTGCTGTTGTTCCCAGAGGGTGTTTAGGTTTAACCACGGAAAATATCTTACCTCACCTTTGTGAGGTCCAGTCATTACGATGCACTCTAGTTTTCCCGTTATGGGCGTGTCGCTCATGTCCACGAGAAACTGTGTCTCTTCTCGGTCAATAGTTGACCAAAAGCGCATTAGTTGAAGCCGCGTAGTTTTATCACGTTGCGGATACGATCTACAGTTGATGCTGAAAGTTTAGAACGGGATACAAACCGACCTGTTTCAACATCTCGTGCTACAGATAAATATCCTTGGTGACCTGAGAATGATCCTACTGGTTTACCATAGCGATTTGTTACACGACGAAATTGCAGGTTTTGGCGACCGATTGGGTTTACTGTTGTCATAGTGTTAGCCTTTCTGTGACTAATTTAAGTTAAGATCTTTTTCTGATAGTTGCAACGATAATGTAACCAACCACCCATAGTCCAAATAAAATTGATATATTTAAATGCCTCTTGTTGGAATGCGTCTTGTCGGACCCACCAAAAATCAGAGTGACCCCTAAGGGTCACGAAGGATTCTGAAGGAATCCTATAGAGATCTGAAAGATCTCTTTGAGGAATCTTGAAAACCTTTAGGTTTTTGAGACTCCGATTAAAAACAGTATCCCGTAAGGGATTCTATTTAAAACTATGGACCCTGACCGGAGATCTCAGCGTAGCATTACTACGTGGTCTCAACAGTCAGGGGTACAGGGACTTCAACGAGAACTTCAGCAAGGAGTTCGGATCGGAGTCACCTGTATTAGTTGCCCCAACTGGAGTTTGAGCTTGAAAGGATTAAAGAACCCATACTCAACAGTTGGAACAGACAACACTGGGAGGTGTGTTGTATTGAATTGTTTGAGCAGTTTCACTGTGTTGCTCAGCACTTGTAGTCTGCATTATGCTGATACCTTACGTATCTCACACTCCTAGCAGGAGGAATTAATGATAAGCAGTTTATTGAGATGCTTAGCTCATTACTCTTTTTAAATCCGACCCCTGTGGTCGGATTCATGAAGGATGCTTAGAACATTGCCTCTAGGTCTTCGTCCTTGACACCTGGTGCTGCATCACCAAGGATATCAAAGTCTACACCATCACTGCCGTTGTATTCCACAAGCTCAGTTACTTGCACAGCTGTGAGGGAGTTGAAGACTGATTCGTTGTTGTCACCATCAGGCGCTTGCCATACGATAACATTGACTGTTGAACCATTACCAATAGTTTTAGCGTCGATTGGTTGTTTGTCATTGCCAACCACACGAGGCTTACCATTGTCACTGCCATCTTTCTTGAGAGCACGGCGACGAATAGTAAGTGTTTCAACACCCTCTTTGTTTGCTCTTACAGGCAAATGGTTATCTTTCCACAGCTGAAGAGTTGCTTCGTCTTTAGCACGTAGCTGAATTTCAAATTGCAATGGTGTGGTGAAAGGCCGACCATTCACTGTGCCTTTGCCAATCTGAGGTGTTTCCAGTTTAGGGTAATAGGCTTCAGCGTTTTTGATCATGAAGTTACGAGGTTTGTCAAGAGTAGTCATTTTATTTCCTTTACATAGGTTGTGAGAGCATTTCTCTCTTTTTAAATCGATCCCCCTGTGGGTCGATTGCCTTTTAGAGCTTTGATGTTAGCTTCCGCATGTCTTAAGTTATCGTATAGGTTCTCAAGCTCGTCGAGAACCCATGAGGGTCTAATACCATGACCATATTTGTTGTGGATGTTATTGATTTCCTCTTTATACATTGAGGCACTTGCTTCAGCAAGCTCAATCTCTCCACACATACTCATTGGTTTCCCCTGTACAGCTGACAGGACAGATAGCCTATAGATTCCTGCATAGGTAAGAAGTCCTGCATTCTATCTAGGCAATCTGGGCCTGTCAGGTTGTAGTCAAGGATGTGATTTACACCACAGTCTTGGTACAGTGTTAAGACAAGTATGTATACCTTTATCATTTAGCATACCCAAGAACTTCTTCTACATAGTAGGTAGCCTTTGCTTTAGTCATTAATGGGTATTTTGCAATGGTGTTAGATATTGCTTGATCTTTTGTCATCCTGTTAGCCATTTTCTTCTATGTCCTTTTCTAATAACAGTGATAGTAGTTCTTTTACAGACCATCCCGACCTACGAGATAATTCTTTAAGTGTCATATCTGGTGACCTGTCATATACTCCTATCACAATTTCACGTTCCCAAGCCAATTTTGTATGGCACACTTGATCCTCAACCAGTGTTCGGATCTGCTTCAAGGTTTCAATCAGACTGTTTAGATTATTATTGTATCTAAGTATTGTCCAATCCTCTGAGCCTGAAGGTAATATGGCAACCTCTTGCACTTGTAGTGTTTCACTCACACCTGCTTGATACTCTGTATGTTGTGCTATGGAGATATCTCTGTTGAGGTGTTTTACCTTTACGTTGTTTGTATCCATTGACATTATTGATCTTCCTTTAAGTCAGGGGTACCTTCGTTTACACTTATTATTTCATAACCAGCATCTTCCCAGCCTGATAGTATTTCTGGGATTTTTTCTGGGTCCATGTGATAAGACAGGTTGTGAACTACCTCGTCTTGGTGTACGAAGGATTTAAGTACGGTTATTGTGAAGTTCTGGTTCATCTGACCATCCTTTCTATTGGTGACACTTCGATGAATTCTATATGATATCCACCAAAGTCTTTTACGAATACACCCATACCATTGGCATTGATGTAGAAGATTCCTATTATCCATGCTACTAGGAAAGCACATAGAAGCATTAAGAGTTTGTTCAACTTGTTGCCTCCTACATCGTGCTCATTAGTGCTATTAACATGTATAGCATACTTATTATCATGGCTGCACCTATAATAAGCATGAAGCTCACTGTCAATGTCATGATAAGATCTAACGTTTTGTTAAAGGTACGTTTCCTCTGTCGGCTACCTCTGTTCATGTTATATCCTTTCTAGATATAGGTTAAGATAAGTGTTTATGAAACAGCAACAATAGACATTGCTGAAACAAAAAGACTTAGATTGAGAGTGATAGCTGTCTTGGATCTTTGCCAAGGTCACTAGCATCGTTGAACGGGAATTCAGCTCCTTTACTGTTTCCTTGATTCCAGTACAAGGTTTCGAGAAGCATGTATGCGTAATCTAAGCATACCCCTGATAGGGCAACTATACGCAGAAGCTCATTCTTTGAACAAGAGAGTAAGAAGGCGTTAAATGCAGCTATCATCTTCTTGTTCTTTGGCTCGTCCCAAGGCATTTGATAACCATCGTCTGTTGCCTCAAAGATTGCAAGGCGTCTAGCAGCACGAAGGATGATCTTGTCTGATGTTGGGAATTGCATGGTATATCCTTTCAAGATATGTTTAGCACAGGGACAACCCCTATACTTCTTCTTAGATCTGGCCCCCGTGGTCAGATCACACACTATCCGAACCAATCATGTAGAGGTCTGAGAGATACTGAGAGATACTGAGAGACACTGTACATTGGTCTATGCTTAGAGAGTGCTGAGAGATACTGAGAGGACTGAGAGATACTGAGAGGACTGAGAGGACTGAGAGGACTGAGAGAGACTAGGAGATCTTATAGTATAGGTATA
>JAAHTG010000790.1_pt1 | contig 25365 bp, 15 predicted proteins | sample 6116081 | NCBI WGS metagenome assembly JAAHTG01 (sample SAMN13939989, study PRJNA603662) | sponge metagenome | isolation source: marine sponge | host: Mycale hentscheli | place: New Zealand | collected 2005 | reverse complement strand
TGAGCCATTGGCTTTATTAAAGATCTTTGTCTTTCAATTAGTGTAGTATAACCACCTCTAGTAAAGTATCTTTGAAATTTTTGAGGATCTGGTTTCTCTAACTTAAATATTTGTTTTCTATAATTAGTTACTTTACCTGTATCTGGATTAACCTTTTTAATATCTTCTCTACCTATTTCTTCTAGCTTAAAAACCTCTGCCCAAGCTTTACTTTTAGCTTTTTGCTTGATTAAATTAGTAGGCATCGATCCTACTATTGTCATCATTTCGTCTTTAATAAAGTCTATGTATTGCTTTGGTGCAAAACCTAAAACGCTTCTAGTAATAGGACCCATTTTACTTTTAATGACCTTGGTCATTTCTTTATCTACAGCTTTGTTAAGATCTGCTAATACAGTTTCTTTTGATATACCCTGTGTTAAAGCTGTTCTTTTTAAGGTTTTAGTAATTATATCTTTAACTTCGTCTACTAGCTCTGGAGTTATTATTTTTAAATCTTCAACTGGCTTGATCTCTCTAGCTTCAGATTCAGGAACTACACCTCTTCTAGCACTAGTAACATCTACATCAAACTTGCTAGCTTTAATATCCTCTATTTGCCTAGCTGTTTCACTGTCAATAGACATGTCATTTCTTACTAAGTCATTTGGTAAATATCCTAATATTCTTTGGTTTAATCTAGCGTTGATCCACTTAGGTAAAGATATATCACCAAACCTAGCCATGTCTCTATTAGACCATGACTTTACCAATCCAGGTATACCTGATCCACCTGTAGCCATATCAGATACTACATCTTCTAATATCGTGTCATTAAAACCGCTAAAATCTCTTGGTCTTATTTTAAGCTTGCCTACTTGAAAACCTTTGTTAAGCCTAGTTGTAACAAAATTTCTATATAAATTTCCTATTTCAAGACCTTTATTTTTAAGTGACTCATCACTTTTAAAAACATCATCTACTTTAGTAAACAATTTTGAATCTGTTTGTGAAAAACTAGTCTGTGATGCAGCCATAGACATAGTTGGCTTCTTTGATTTTATAGCATCACCTAGTCCTTTAAAGTAGTTTAATATTTCTTCTTGACCACTAAATTTTATGTCGTAAGATCCATCAGTAGCGGCTTTTAAACCAACATTTAAAAGAGCACCTAAAACAGCAACTTGATTATCCATTTTAGTTAAATCAATTTTATCAAGGTTTTCCATGAAACTAGAAACTAATTCTGAAGCATTATATCCTTTGTCTGTTAAGCTTCCTATTACTTCTCCATTAGCATCTTTATAAAGCCTCATTAAGTTAGCGTTGTCTGCTTGCATTTTAACTAAAACTTGGCCCTGCTGCGTATATTCTAAATATTGTACTATTTGGTCGGCCATTAAATTAAAGCCTGCTGAATTGTTTGCAATTAATTTATCGGTAAGCTCGTGTGTTATTTCATGAACACCTGTTCTGGTTAATCCTGTTGCTGCCATGTTGTCTATAATTGCAACTGCACCTATTCTTGGATCATTAAATCCACCAAGCAAGCTTTCTTTGCTGCTAATCTTATTCATTAACTGCTGCTTCTCTTGTCTAAGCACGCTAACTTCAGAATCGTTACCAGCTTTTTGTTCTTTTTCTATTAGCTTATTATATTCTTCGTTAACATAAGTGTTAGCTTCAACCGCTGTTTCAAAAGCTTCGTATTTTATATCATTTTTATTAGACCAAGTTTTATCTTTTTTAACTTGCTCTTTTATTTCTCTTCTTTTTATAACATCACTACCAGCTTCAACAATCTCATCTCTAGTAGGGTTGTAGTTTTCTCCTTTTTTCTTTCTTATATTTACTACAGCTTCAGCTTTAGCTTTATTAAATTCTGTTCTAGCTTTGCTAAATGGAGCTGATCTTTGAGCGGCCATAGCCATAGCAGCATATCCGTCTCCAAAAGTTTTAGTATCTGTAAAAACATCTCTATAAAACTCTGTTTCTCTATACTGCTTATCTAAAACATCTAACTGTTTATTTTTCTCATCTACAGACAACGTTTCATCATTAACAACAGATTCAGCTTCTGTCCTTAAATCAGCCATCTGTTTTAAACCTTCAGTGTATGAACTAACATATTGAGTGGCTCTTATACCTTTATTATTTAAGTTTTCTTTAATTTGGTTATCAGCTTCAATAATTATATTTTGAGCCTGATCTCTTAATTTTGTATACTTATCAATCTCTTTATTAATGTCAATATCTGGAGCTAAACCACTACCTTTTTTATTTATTTTTTGATTAATAAGGTTGTTTATTTTCATAGAATAATCACTAACATCTTTGTTTGCTTTTTTAATTATTCCTAGCTCTTTACGATTAGTAAACTCTCTTCTTCCAAAAGCAACAGCACCTGGCATTCCAGACATACCAGCTCCCCATATACCAGCTGTAACTAAAGTCTCTGTCATGTTTTCTAAAAATGGTCTTCCATCTATTAAATTTTGAAGCCCAGTAGTTAAACCTTCAGCACCCATCTCAGTTAGAGTTTCTGGTAGTATTTCTTTTGTTAAATAGTTTTTTACAAAAGCTCTTCTACCCATTTCCTCTGCTTTATTTGTAACAGCTCTACTCATTTTAAGACCTTTAATTTTTAAGCCTTTATTAAGTAATGGCGCGGTACTAACAGCTGCAAGACCACCTTCTACTACACCATACATGAATCCTTTAGTTAATATTTCAGCATTAGAATATAGATCTTTACCAGTTTTAAATTCTTCATAATTCATGTCACTAACCTTACTACCAAACGAAGATAAACCTACTAAAGAAGAACTAGATATAGTGCTTAATCTTACAAGTTGAGCAGCTGTTAATCCAGCAGCCTCTCCAGCAGCAACAGACAATCCACCTGTTGCTATCATAGATAATATTATAGGTAGTTGACTAGCTACTGATTGCAACGCGTATTCGCCAACATCAGCTAAATCTTTAATCTCTCCAAATTGCTGGTCTCTTTTATACTCCTCAGACACGTCTTCTTTGTAGTTTTGCCAAGACATCATTATATTATCTAATACAGTTCTAGAATCTACACCCATACCTTTAAGCATCCATACTGCTGGGTTAGTTACTTCTAATAACTTACTAGCTCCATAACCTACATTTATTAAGAGATCTGCAGAATTTGTAGCAAGTTGAGAAAAGAATTTAGCTCCATCATTATAATTTCTCTTTACAACATCCCACTGCTCTTCTGAATCATTCATTTTAGCAACTTGATTAAAGAAGTTGTTTTGTTGATCTTTAGAAAATTGTATTTTAGAACCTAATATTGATCTTTCTTTTTGAGCATTATCGTATAGTGCGGCAGGTACTAATCTACCATCTTTCATTTTATAAGCTAATTCTCCAGGTTTTATATTGTAAACAACTGTCTCATCATCTATAAAATTATTTAATTCTTTTATATTGTCAGTTCCTTTTGCTATAAAATTGTTTACACCTCTTGTAGATTTTTCAACTAAGTAATTTGCTTTTTCAGCTTTATTTACAGATTTTAATTTAGATATTGAAGTATATTTTCTTATTAAGTCTTTATTTAAAACAGTATTTACATCAGCATCTCCTTGTATGTACTTTTCATATTTACCGTCTTTAGTGTCTCTTTCAATTTTAAGCTTTAAATTTTCTCTAGTAAGATCTTGAACTTCTTTAGACTTTATAGTTAAAGGTTCTTCTCTTTTAACACCGTTGGTCGCATCTGATATGTTTAGTTGCTGTAAAGCCTCGTTTAATTCTTTTTTATAAGGTTGCACTAAATATTCAATATTTCTATCTTCTCCTTCGTAAGATTCTTTTTTAGGAGAAAAACTAATATTATTGACTTTTTCTTGTATTGATACTCTATCATCTACAGACAAACCTAAAACACCTGATTTTTTACCTTTATTTAAAGCTAATAAATAATTTTTATATTTATTAATATCTCCTTGCTTAAACGAAATGTCTAATGCGTCTTTAAATAATTCATCTACTGAGTCTTGTTGTTGAGCTGTAGTGTTTTTTATGTCTTGTAGTGTAGAATCATCTAAAGAAGCTCCTAGGAACTTTATAAATGCTTTCTGAGCAGCTTTAGGACTTTGGTCATATGTTCCTGGCTCAAATAATGATTTAATTTCATGGACATTACCTCTTGGATCCTGAATTACTGCAAAGTCTTTAACTCCTCTTTGTTTTAATTTTTTTACTTCATCTGGTATTTTATTGCCTGATCTTTCCATTGCTTCAAGCATTTCCATAGTGTACCTTCCGTCCGTGTATGAGTTATTGGGTGTCCATATTTTATACCCTTCTGGTAGAGAACCTTGGAAAGCTAATCTAAAACCTTCTGCGCCGTAGTCATCGCCAGATGCTTTATCTGGAGTAAAAAATTCTACACCAAAAACATTTTCTTCTTCTAATCTATCTTGAAACTCTTGTACGGTTTCTTTACGACTTTTTGTTACAAATGCACCGTCCTCTTGTTGGTCTAAATATTCAACTTCTTCAGGTCTTTCTTGAAACTCAGCAGCTTCCCTTTTGTCTATTTCTTCTTGAGCATCGGTACCTGGAGCTAATATATCACCTGAATAATTATCTGCAGGTAAGTAATCACCTCTTTTATACTCATCATATTCTACTATAGTTGCTATTTGGTTATCATAGCTAGGTGCTGCTATAGGCTCAATTAAGGCTTGATTAACATCTTCAATAGTATTTAACTTATCTTTCTCTCTCTGCGCTTCAGGATGATCTTTTAACCAGTTGTTAAAGTCTTGCTTTTCTTTAAAAGCAGAACCCATTTCATCATAGTGGTCATAATCTATTTCTCCATTTACTGTTTGAGGTACAAATGGCTGAGGATTTTCTACAACTTCTTTTTCTTCGTAAGTTTTTCCTTCTTGCTCTACACCACCACCGCTTTGACCAGCTAATAATCTTTCAACAGCTTTTCTAGTTTCATCATCATACCCGAACACAGTATTCAAAACATCCATGGCAAAACCACCATCAGATTTTAAATTAGAAGAAAACTGCTCAAACTCTAAAGGATTGTCAGAAACTTCAGAATAAGCGTTATATACTAATTGAATATCATCCATATTATTGAGGATTGTTATATGCTTTAATTAAATTTTGTCCTAAAGCTCCAATAAGCTTTTCTTTACTGTAATCTGCAGGCTCGTTGCCTAAACCTACCCAAACACTTTGAGGATCTTGACCTTCTATACCTTCCATTACATAAAGACCACCTTCGTCAGTTTTTAAAAACTCTTCAAATAAAGGCACATCTAAGTCTAAACCTTTTTCAACAGGTAAATCTTTATTTGGCCCAGAAGCGTATAATTTTGGATAAGAAGTACCGTCTGCTTTTTTCAACATAACTCTACCTGGCTTGCTAAAATTATAGTCGCTAGAGTCTTTGTATCTTTGTAATCCTTCTTGAATAAAATCTGCTCTACTTTTATATCCTTTTGGCGAGAATACTTCAACTTGTTCAAAAAACTTAGGATTATTTGGATCTTTTTTTACGTATTTTCTATATTCAGTTAAACTACTTCCTGTTAAAACTTCTCCAGCCTCATTTTCTCTTTTTCCTTTAGAAAACTTACCAATATTAAAGCTGTTTCCATCAGCTGACGGGTAAATACCAACATCATTTTTTTCATTGTAAATAGAATCATATATACCTATCATTTCAGAAAATTTACCATGACTTAATATTGCATCTTCTTCTTTTTCTCCTAAATCTCTATCTTTTATATCTTTAAAAACTCTATAACCTCCTATAAAGGTGTCCATATCTTGTTTAAAAGTAGCTATTCTGTTATCGTACTGCGCTTGTATTTTGCTTATTTCTGCAGCGCCTAAATCAGGTGAAGATATTTCAGATAAAAACTTAGTTCTCATTGCTATTAAGTTTTCCATTATAGCATCATCTTGGATGTTTTTACCTTCACCAGCATCAAAATCACCACCTATTTGATCTACAAGACTTTCTATGTGAGCGTATTGTTTGTCAAAATTACTAAGTGCTTTACCTTCTCTAACGTCTTTTTCTCTTTTTGCTCTATCTTTTTTAGCAGTTGCTTTTTCTGCCTCTCGTTTATTAACAGCAGCTTGTCTTTGAATATTTTCAGTTACTCCTTTCATAGAAGTAAAAAACTGAGCTATGTTTCTAGCTCCTTGATCTATTTTCATTCGCACTGCCTGCGGATTATCGTATGCTCCCATGTTATTTTTTATTTAATAATCATCAAAGTAGCTGTCATAGTCTTGGTTAGACATACCACTTTGTCTTTTTAATCTGTTATAATTTAGATTATTTGCACCTTCTTGGTTGAAGTTGAAATTATCTAAGTCAATTGAATTTACTATTCCTTCGGAGTTTGCTATGGGACCGCTCCCCGTCACGGGTCCAGTTCACCAATACCTCCAGCTACCATGCCAGCTCCTTGTGAAAATCCAGCCACACCAGACGCCATGGCAGCATTGCCAGCTTGAGTAAGATCCATAGCTTGTTGTCCAGCTACTTGCTGTAGCCCAGCTGTTCTTTGCAATTGCATAATATCTCTTTGCTCTTGTCTACCATAAGCACCAATTTCTTCTTGAATAGCAGCCTGCTCTAAAGCCATTCGCTGTTGTTGTTTTTGCTGCTCGCCTTGTAAGTATAGTTGTTGATTTTTAAGTTCTTGATTTTCTATGCTAGCAGCTACTTGTGCTTTGCTTGAAGCTGCTTGTCTAGCTAAAGCAGTTGCAGCACCAGCACCACCACCTGCTCTATTAATAGCATTTAAAGTATTAGCTAAAGCCTCGTCTGTTTCTTCCATTTTTAAATTAACACCTTGCATTGCCACAGCATTATTTTGATATGGATTAAATATTTGGTCTTTCATAGCTCTTATATCATCAGACTTGTCTATTACTTGTTGTCTGTTTGCTTCTAATCTTCTTAATTCAGCAGCTGCTAATTCTTCTTTTCTACGTTGCTTTGCGGCAGCTCTTTTATTTTGTGAGTTCTGTGCAATGCCCATGCCTAAGCTGCCTAAAGCAGTTACTGCTCCTACAACTATTGTTGCTATTCCTGCCATGTTTTATTTTTTTTGTTTTAAATAATCTTTGTATTCGTTTCTATTCAAAGCGAATAATCTTTTTTCTATAATGTCAATATCTTTTTTATTATCAGGGTTAGAGTGTATATTAACCCATATAGCATCTTCTACTACTTCTATAACTCTTTGAGTACCTGGTTGAGATATTGTATAGTAAGGTGCTTTAAAATAGTTCACGTTTTCAGCATCGGCAACTTTAACTGTACCGTGCATTAAAAACCAAGAATGTAGTTCTTTATGTATAGCTCCAACTATTAAAGTATCTTTTTTAACGTCCATACGCCTCATGTAGACGCCTTCTGTGAAATCATCTATTATTTCTAATGATTCAGCTTCTCTAACTGTTTTCTTGCCATCTCCGATGATATTTACTCCATCTGCTACTTTTATTAAATTACTTAGTAAATTATCTATTTTAATTTCTCTTTGTTTTATTAAATTTGATTCCATTTATTGTGATGATAATACATAATTTGATGATACAGAAAATAATTGTTTAGCTCCTCCAACATCTGTGCTAGTATCTATTGACATTTTAACTGTCATTATATAACCTTTTACACCGCTAACACTGTTTCCAAATATAACCTCTCCTGGTCTAGCAACACTAGAGTTTATTAAATTAGCTACGTAATCATTTTCTTTTCTATCAAAACCAGCTCTAAATATAGGTTCTGTTAAAGTAGCAGGGTATACATTTCCAGCGCTATCATATTGGCCTTCAACAAAGCTTTTTATAGAAGCTGTAGTATCTTGATATTGATTAAAAGACCCAGTATTTTTTACTTGATCAAATCCTTCAAAGTCTGATACATAGCTATCAACTTCCCAGCCGCTGTTACCTTCATATGAAATAGTATTAAAGTTTTTTACTACAGTAGGATTAGGGTTAAATATAAATCTAACAAAAGAGTCATCAGGAACAGTTGCGCCATAAAATTTACCTCTACCATTAGAAACGCTTTCGTCATAATGTTGATAAATGTTAGTATCAATAAAAGTATAAAAATTATTTTTTAAACTACCCATGAAAACAGGTTTGTAACTATAAAAGCTAGTCCAGCCTTTTACTTGTTCATCAAAACCTAAAGTATCAAAAGTACTATCAGCAGTAGATATAATTCTTGGGTTAGTCTGTAAAGACAGAGTGTATGCAGATTGGTGTGCGTCCCATGATCCTAATACAACTCCTCTTCTAAAAGTTACAAAATTAACAGTAAAATAAGTTCCAACAGATCCAAAATCAAACGTTCCGCTCAACGTAGCTTGAGTGGCGCTAACAATATCTATAACATAAAGATTAGTAGAAGTAACAACACCGCCGCTAGTAGCAACTTCAACCATAGCTCCAATTTCAACGCTTGCAGTACCACCACCAACACCACCAACAAATAGTTGATTAGTTATTCCAAATGTTAAAGCTGTAATATTTGAAGTTATAACTTGTCTTTGTGGTGTATCTGATATTTGAGCTAAGGTGTCTCTAAAATAATCTTTCATACCATAGCCTGATATTTCTGTTATACCATCTCTAGACAGTCTAAGAATTGAAGCTCTATCTTTATCTGCAAAATATTTTCTATATCCATACTCAGCAAAGCTTTCAGGATTTCTACTTATACCATATTCACCTAAGTAAGGAACATCTTGACCTAGTACGTTTACATTACCAGTTTCTAAAGAGCCTTGATCTCCAGAGTATATAGCATTTTTATTTATTAAAACCTTACTAACTTTAGATTCTTGAAATACATTTAAATTAGTGTCTTCAGTGTATAGTTTTTGTATTGATCCGTTTCTAGGATCTAAGTCTTTTATGAGTGGATCTGCTATAGAAAAAACATTAGTTTCGTTAAAGCCTGTTCTAGTATTTAATAGTCCAGAATATATTAAACTATGTTTTCTATCTTGTGCATCTATGTTTTGATTTACTACATATGCTCTAACACCTAAAGAAATTTGCGCATTATTAAAACCGCCTTTAATTCTAGATTCTTCTACGTAAAAATTATTGAATGTAGGCCCAGAGCTATAAGGCGTTGAGTTGAAAGGAAAAGTAGGATATGAGCTTGGATTCCAAGGTAAACCAGGCCAACCATAAGTAAAATTTATGCTAGCACCGCTGCCAGTAGAACTTTTAACTATTCTTTTCAACCAGAAAGAATTAAAATATTTCACTCCAATAGTATAACTCATATTATAAATATTACTTGTTTTTTTAAATTATTACACTAAGATAAATCTATCTGAACCGTACACTCTGCAAATAAGCCTCCACCGTCTGTAATTCTTATAAGTATTTCATGAGGCCCTTTTCCAATATCCGGATAAGCCAATTTTTCTACGAAAAATTTTCCACCAGTAGATCCACTACCATTAACGTAATTTGTAGTGAAATAAGTTTTTGCAACTGATAGGTTATTACCTGGGCTCGCTAAAACACTAAATGCAAAATTTAAATCTTTTCCTTTATCAGAACTAGCGCTATTTGTACCATTTTCTACATCAAAATTAAAAGCTAATTCTTGGCTATTAGTTGTGTTAAAAACTTCAATTCTACCAGGGCAACCAGCTGTAGTAACACTTACATTAGGTCCATAACTAGCTATTGTAAATGAAGGTGCAAGATTTGTTAATGGGAAAGTAGGCTGAGATGGAAGTGTACCTGGAACTAGACTTGGCGAAGCTTGTAAAGCTAAATCAGTAGTTATTAAAGTTCCAGAAATATTATAATCAAAAGCAGGAGCTACAACTCTTATAGTAAAATTATAAACATCTTCTAAAGCAGAGTTATATCCAAAAAATTTATAAGCAGTATTTTGTATTTTATAAGCGCCAGGAAAACCAGGAACTGGTAACAAGGTAAAATCACTAGTAACATCAATAGGTGTAGATGCTGAATTAGTAGCACTTAACAGTATCATAGTTGGATTTATAGGTGCAAGAGTTCCTAAAGCAGTGCTTATTGGAGTTCCATTAACATCCGTTGCGTAAAAAAAGCATAAATCGTCATTTATATTATTGCTTTCTAAAAAACCCCATTGTATACCATATGTGCCAGCTGTGTAATTAGACAGCCCTCTAAAACCATAAGGCGTAAATTGATCATTAGCAACTATGTTAGTATTTAAATCTGATATTTTACCAGAAGTAGATGTTTCCCAATATATGTCTAATTTAGAATCTAAAGGATTTGTTTCAAAACATGAAAATATAGGTGTCATAGCAAGTGGATCATTTAATCCTGGAATTGCTGGGTTAGTTCCTAAAGCTTTTCTAGTTACTTTTACACGAAAATTAGCACTTGTAGTCCCTGCAGCTTCTATTGTTGCAGCAGCCTCAATACTACCATTTAATGCTATACCTGCGTTGTCCCAGGGACCTCCTTCATTCTGTATAACTACATGATTAACAGCACCACCAGTTACTGTAAATTTTATTTGTATTCCTCTATTTTTAAATTTTACATCAGTTGCGGTTGTCCCGTTAAAAACAACAGGCACCCCAGACCCTCCAGTGCCAGGATAACCAGCACCTGAAGTAGTAGCAGTACCACTAGATCCCATTCCAATAAACTCCACTACATATTCAGAAGCTTCTGGACTTGGTCCTTTCATCCCGTACAACTGCATCTCTGGATCTAGTTTTGCGCTAAATACATTTAATCTAGCTATAAAAGGATTTTGTTCATAATTATAAAAAACAGGTGCTGAATTAAAAGGGTATTTAGCAACGTTGCCTACAGCAAATAAACCTAAATCAGAACCAGTACCTATTGCAGTAACAACTTCTGCCGTTTGACCAGGATAGTATTGATTACTTGATATAGAATTAATAATGCCAGTATTTATTACTCTTCCAAAAAGCTCAACAGAAGCATTATTTACTTGACTTCCTGAGTCTAAATCTCTTTCTCTATCTCTTGTTTTTAACAACTGCTCACCCTCTTCAGAATATGGATCTGCTTGGAATAAATTACCATTAGTATCAGTAAATTGATAATAATCAGGATCTTCATTAAAAGAAGGTCTTGCTGTTCTGAATAAGTTTTGATTAGGGCCTACTAAACTAGTATCTTTTGGAATTTTACTCAAGTTATCAGAATGCAAAACAAAGTGAGCAACTGGCTCTTCTAAGCTGGCAGATAAAGGATTTGCAGTTTCACCATCTATATAGCCATTTAAAACTCCTGGACAATAAACATTGTAATAATCAACTTGAGTTTGCTTTACAACAACTTTATAGCTATACCAGCCGGTAGGATTAGTAGCACTAAAAAGTCCTGGGGTTCCAGTAGCGCTATTGAAATTAGAACTTATTGTTTCATTAAATTTTACTTGCAATTGATCACCAGGCCACGTGTCACCAGCTCCTGAAAATAAATTATTAGTAACTGGAGAAGCTGGATCAGTAGCGCTTGCATAGTAGCTAAAAGTGTTAGCGGTTGTTATTGCTCCCGCGCCCGGTAAAACACCACTTTTGTAAGGACTAAATATTGTAGATCCTTTCAGTATTGCGTTTTGAGAGTTTGTGTCTACTGTAGATAATATAGCATCAGATTGTCTACCATATTTGTCTGATAAGACTAAAGCTACTTGATAATTTCTATTTTGTTTAAGAGTATGGTTCTGATACTCTCTTCTAACGTAACTATATTCTACAGCTCCTGTTCCAGACTCTTCTACTTTAAAACCTGTTTGAGTATTGTAATTTATACTTGAAGGTGGAGTGTGTTTGTCAACCAAATTACCAAATACTATTCTATTACCTACAGACTCTTGAGCTAAAGCTCTAACCGGCACTTGATCAGAAACTCTTAATAAGTCTCTTGTTGGTAGAGTTTTAAAAGGTTTTTTAGCTTGATATTCGTAAACAAATATAGTAGTATTATTAGATATTAAAGAATTAGCATTCACTGTTTCAATAACTTTTAATGTAGTTTGGCTATCATCTTTAAATATTATATCTATAGAAGAAATTCTTAAATCATTCAAAGCATTGCTCCAGCTAGTACTTTCAGCAGGCACTGGTATTAATAATTTTATATTATTAACTTTATTTTGCATAAACTCTACTTCTGTACTTTTATAAGTTTTTTCAGTATCTTTATCTATGAAATAACCATCTTGCTGTGGAATAAAACAAGCTTGAGTAAAAGGTGATATTAAAGAATATTCTCCATCATCGTATTGAAATCTATACGCAAATCTTATAAATTTGTCTCTTAAATAGTTTTTGTCTCCAGGCCAGTTGGGATTATAGTAAGGATTTGCTGTAGTTCCGTCTGGAAGAAACTCTGAAGTAACATCTTGCATTGTTGATATTTCTTCAACAACAAGAGTGTATATTGGCCCTGTGCCAGAACCAGTTCTTTGTATGGGCACTATAATGTCACCATTAGTGTATCCAAAACCAGGATTATTTATCTCTATATTTCCTGTAGAACTTGTTATGTTTACTGTAAGTCCAGAACCAGTTCCACCAGTTGTTTGTAAGTTGGTGTCAGGAACATAACCAGATCCTGCTGGTCCACTTTTACTTATGCTTGTAACAAAGCCACCTACCAATGATATGGGTTCATAAGGATAGTACTTTGATAAAGATATTTGGTCTTCGTTTGTGTAGTATGTTGGATCTCCTAAAGCTCTACTTACATTTATTTTTCTAGGTTGGTTTCTATTGTCTGTAAAAAATAATCTTTCATTAATAAGATTAACACCTAGAACATTGTGTGTTTTTGAAAAATTTAAAAAGTTTCCACTAACTAGTATACTAGCTAAACTATTATTTATATCATAAAGACATATATAACATTGTGTTGCTGTTGGAGCAAATCTAGATATTTGATCGCTGGAGTTGTCAACGTAGTTAGTCATGAATAAAAATATCCTATTATTATTTATATCCATGAAAAAGCCAATAGTGTCTATGTTAGTAGAAGTTAAACCAAAATCAGTTAAAGATATATTTCCTAGTATATTTTCTAATGAGCCCACGTCTGCGCCTTCAGATTTACTTACAGAGACGTTTTGAGCTTCTCTATACTCACCTGGAGGCACAAGCCTAGCGTCTAAGTCTCTATTCATTTTAGACTTGATAAAACTATTTCTTGATTCAGCCATTTAATTAATGTTTAATCCATTTAGATTTTCCTCTAAAAACTTGAGCAAACTCTGATAATTTTATATTTGATAATCTTATTTTTGCATTTCTTAACTTCGCGGATCTTTCTCTTTTGTATCTCAAAACAATGTATTCTGGAACGTTTGGCTTTGTTGATAATATAGAATGATTGATGTGTGCATATAATGCATCCTCGGCCATCTTAGGTATCTTAGAATCAGCATCGTAAGCTAACCCGTCAGATATGTATTCTAAAACTATAAGCTTACCCACTAAGTTACTAGAAAAAGTAAATTTGCCTTCTCTTTCGTTTATTTGAAACCAACCATTTGATTGACTAGTTTGAGGATCTAAACCATATCTTTGTCCGTAAGCTAATTTTTCCCAACCAAAATCATACACTCCTTCATTGTACATTTGATCTGTGTAACTACCTGATATATCACTATCATTAGCACTGTTCCATCTTTCCTCTGTTAAAGATTGTTCTGCTTGTAGATTGCTACTAAAAGCGTCTTGAGTAGGAATTCCTGATTCATCTTGAATAGGTAGATCAAGAGGTGATGTAGTTAAATTATTAACTGGATATATTATATGTTGAACACCATTTCCATCACTCCAAGAACATCTCACGTAGTTTACATAATCCTGTGGCATAACAACGCCTAAGCTTGGTGGTATTGTTAATTCTTGTGATTTAATACTTTTTAAAGTGTCATAGCTAAACTCTTGCAAACCTCTTTTAGCATGAAACATTACGTCTGTTCTTTTTATTTTTGAAATTAACTTATCTTCACCTACATAAGCAACTAAAAAATTATTTATAACATTATCTAATGTTGTATACTCGTAGCCTCCGTAGTTTTTAGATATTGCTGGTTCTTTTAGTTCAATATAAATACTAGTAGTAGGACCATAAGATCCATTAAGCGTTATTATATTATTATACGGGTCTGATACATAAGATAAGTCTTCATCTACTGGATTTCCATCTATATATATTGTGTAATTTGATTTAGAGTTTACTTGAATTCCTAAGCTATCAAAAGCGCTAATAACGTCTACTTTAAAAGTACAATTAAAAGTTGGATTAATTGTAACACCAGCTAAATTAGGAAATATTTGTTGACCTGAGTAATATTGAGCATTAGTTTGAGTTATTAATCCCATGTTTTGTATTTTTTAATTTTAAATTTATTCTTGTGCTAGCTCTTGAGATGCTACTTGAACTATCTGTGGATCTCTTATAACTACTCCAGCATACTTAAGTATTTCCAGTATAAGCTCTGTTTGATCATTGCTACTTATTTCAAAATCTACTGATGTCCCAGGTGTAGAGTCGTATATGTAAGCGCCTACACTATTAACAGTAAAACCCCAAACTGGATTCACTGGTTTTCTTAAAAAAGATACTTTAACAAGGCCAGTGGAGTTTGTTATAGTGTCAGGTTTAACAGCTATTATTTTACCACCAGAGTATTCTTCATAAAGATACACAGGGTAGTTTTCACTAGGTGCTGTTAACTCTGACCTATCTATGTTATAAAAATAATCTCTTTGTATTCTTTCTATTTCTACAGGTTTAGCGTAACTAGGACCGCCTAAGCTTTTAAGATAGCTAACTGTCCCTAATCTATAAAAAGCAAACTCATTACTTGCAGGATTATCATTATATACTATAGTTACGCCTGACAAATCATCAGTAGTAGGTAAACTAAACTCTCCACCAATACCACCACCGCATGAGCCAAAACATTTAAATGTAGACAATACATCATCTATGTTGATTAAAGGATTAGAGTAGTCAAACTCATTTTGAGGTATTCTTAGTTGTCCATCTAGATCAGTAAAGTATTTTTCAAATATATCTAACTGTGATTGCGTAGCAGCTTTATTAAATTCATATGGTGTTAAATAACCACGCTGCTCTTTATTAAGTATACTTAATACAGTTGTGTAGACTGTGTTTACGTTAATAGCCATATTATAGTTTTAATCGAAGTTAGTAAATACTAGTCTTGATTTAGCTCTTTCTAGTTTATCTGTTTTTTCTATAAGTAATCTTTGTAATACGTCTGGTCTAGTTTTTTCTCTATTTGCTAATATAGCATAAATCATACACGCATATAAAGCTTGTTCTGCCAGCTTAGGTATAGCAGCGGACTCATCTGTAGTAAGTGCATTTGATAAATAAGTTAGAGTAGCGTTACCAGTGTCACCATAAGTTATAGTTTTGTTAGCATAGTCTATAAAGTATTGACCAGCACCTGGAGGAGATGTAGAAACTTCAGTAAGTGGATTTGTTCCAGAACCATCGTTTGTAGCTGATATAACAGCTACAAAATCTTGAGGTAAAGGATTTGTAGCTAAAGCTGTTACAGCTGTTGGCCCTTCTGTGAATTGACTTTTTATAGTTTCATACGCAAATTCTTGCAAACATCTACGTGCATGAAATATAACTTCTGTTCTTATTGCGTCTGGTATTAATTTTCCAGGTCCAGTGTAAGAAATCAAGAAGTTGTTTATAATATCGTTTAAAGATATAAAAGCGTTTGATAAAGTTGTTGTTGCCATAATTTTTATTTTTGTCCGTCAATATCTATTTGTTGTTCTTTACCAGCTGCTAATTGCAAAGCAAGTTGATCTCTAGTCATAACACCAGCATATCCTAATATCTTATCTACTAATAGAGGTTCATCAGACTGATGAAGCTCAAAATTTACTGAACTTTGTTCATTGTAAATATAATTACCTAATTCTGTGTCTATAGTGAAACCCCATTTAACATCTGCTGGGTATTTTAAAAAGTTTAATTGAACGTTGTTAAAAACTGGAGCTGGAACACCAATACTAGTAGGATACAATTGTATAACGTTATTCTCGTAAGTATATACTGGGTATCTTTCAGAAGGTGCAGTCAGTGGAGACTGGTTAGTAGTGAAAACTTCATATTGTTGTATTCTTTGAGCTTCTCTACCTTCACTAGCGGAAGTAGAAAAGTAAATAACAGAGCCTAGCTCTTGCACAGCAACTGTAGGAGTTACTTTTGAAGCGGCATCTGTTTGAAGATTTTCTGTTCTTTTAAATATTTGTATTTTTTCGTCTAATAAAGCATATCTATCAGCGTATGCTAGACTTGTTTGAGGTTGTCTCAACAACTGGTTTAGTTCATCAAAATATTCTATGAATATCTCTTGCTGCGCTTGTGTAGCAACTTTGTTGAACTCAACAGGTGTAAGAACTCCTCTTTTTTCTTGTTGCAGTACTACAAGTACAGACTTATATACCTGATTTATGTTTATCATTTTGTTTTGTTTATTTTTTTTTAAAAAAAAAGGTGGTGATTAAACCACCTTTATTATAATCACTTGTTATTTAAGTTTTTTATCTATAGATCTATAAACTTCAAGTCCTTCATCTGTTTTAAACCAAGCAGCTAATGCTGAATATGGATTTTCATCAAAAGGAACTGTCATAAGTTTTCTTCCATTAGTTACCCAAGTAAAAGTTCTTTGATCTGAAGCTAAATTTATTATTCCAGAATCAACAGCATTTATACCAAAGTTTCTTAAAACAACATTGTCATCATTTGCTAAATCAATAAATAATCTAGGATTTTGTCTAGCAAACAATAATAAATCTCTTTTTAATTCTTTTGAAGACAAATTATTTACATTAGAACCTAGTTCAACTCTTAATATAGCTTCTGCTTGTTCTATATCCATAGATCTTGCAGCATTTAAAGCATCTAATTGTAAATCTAACTCTTCTAGTTGATCTACAGCTTCTACTTGTCTATCTAATTCAGAAAATATAACATTATTGTGTGGATGATGTTTTAAAAATTCTTGCAAATTTCTTTTTTCTTTTGGTACAAATAAAACACCAGATTCAAAAACAATATGTTTTAAAGTAGCATTTCCAACTTGTTCATCTACAAAAATACTTTTTTGATTAGTAGCATATCTAAGTTCTCTTTCATATCCTTTGTCTTTATCAAACCAAACTAAAGGGTATCTTCTAGTGTGCTTGCTAGGTATAGTATATGTTAAAGGTTCTTTATTATCTATTAAATAATAATGTCTATCTTTATATTCCCAAGTATCTTTTTTAACCTCTTGCTTGGGAGCAGGAGCTTTTTTTACTTTTGTTTCCATAATATAATATAATATAATAATTAAAAAAGACCCCGCCTAAGCGGGATCTTATTATTGTTTTATCTACGTAATAGCAGGATAAAGTATGTCTTTATTGCTATCGACTACTATTGGTGCTACTATAGCGGGGCCAGCAGCTCCGTTAGCACCTCCAGCAACTGGTTCCCATAGATCAAAAATAGCTTGATCAGATGGTGGAGTGCCAGCTGTTGATGTGTAAGTAATAGTGTTGGCTCCGAAAGTAACAACAGCCGAAGCTACTGATAATATACATGTGCCACCATCTATTAATTGAGTCACTCCTGGATTTTCAGGAAGTGTAAGTTGTGGTATGATTTTTACTAAACCCATTTTCTTATTTTTTTAAATGTTAATAATTATACAGTCTTAAATAACACGAAGTTATTAGCAGCTTGTGTTACTAAACATCTTTCAGTTAAGAAATGAACATCCATAGCATCTAAAGCATCAGTATACGCTCCACCAACAGAACCAGTGATCCAGTTTTTGTAACGTCTATCTTCAGTTTCAGAAGCTCTATATCTTACATGTAAGAATGGTCGTCTGATATTTGATCCTAACATTTGATCGTATACTGTAGTGGTTCCAGCAGGAATCATTACACCATCAATAGCATTAGATAAACCTCTTGTAGAAGCATCATTTAGATATTTCCAATCAGTTTTGTAGAAGTCATAAGAACCTCTTCTAAAGCCAGTGAAACCAAAGTTAAGTGCCATTTCTGATTCATTATCAAATAAACCATAAGAAGCAGCAGCAGAAGAAGCATAAGCTCCATTCATAGCAGCAATCATATCATCAAAATCTAAAGCAGTAGATCTTTGTAAGAAAAGCATGTTTTCTTCAATAGCTCCTTGCTTGTCTAAGTTTTTAAGGATTTCATCGAAATCACCTAAAGCACCTGAACCAGGAGCAGCGGCTCCAGCAAATCCTTGATATACATTACCTCTTGCTTCAATAGCAGAAAATAAACCTTGTGTACCTTTTAAGTTAACAGTACCTTGATTAGGCATAGCAACTGTATGACCAGCTAATTCACCTTCAACCATTGCCATTTCCATATAGTCTTCAAATCTTAGTCTTGTTTCAGACTCAGCTTTTAAATACCATAAGTATCCAGAAGTACCATCTTCAGTAGCAACTTCAATCCAACCAATTTGAGCAGCATCAGAACCATTTACTTGGTACTTGTCTCTAATAATAATTGGAGAGTTGTTAAATTCAGTAAAGCTAGGCTCAATAGAATCCATACCAGCATCAGTAGATCCTTTTCCAAATTCAGAACCGTAAACAAATACGTTTAAGTCACCACCTGCAGTTAAAGCTTGTATATTTGCTGGAAAAGCAGCAGCAGCATAAGGAACTAAAAGTACCTCAGCCACAGTAGCTGGAGAAACTGGTTGTGTTACAGTTGACACAATAGCTTTAGCTGTAATTAAACCAGTAGCATTGTCAGAAATCAATACTGTTTGATTTTCTTTTATAGCTACAGTGTTGTTACCTCTACCATTCGTCGCTGGGTTAGCGGCAGCTAACTCAATTTGAAGTGTAGTAAGAGCACCACCTTTAATATTACAATCATTGTAAGATACGTGTAATCTATTTTGTTCAGACCATAATACTTGATCCGATGTCATTGGCATTTCAGCGCCAACCATTCTTAAGAAACCTGCTAACGTTCTGTTACCATATCTCTCAACTTCAGCTTCATAAAGCTCAGGTAAATACTGTTGAGCCCAGTCAGACGTACCGTCTGCAAAGTTCAAATAGTTATTATCTAATGCTTGTTTCTTTTGAGCTGGAATTAAACTTGCAGGAAAACTCCCACTTGTTGCAAAACTCATATTTTATATTTTTAGTTTAAGTTATTTTTTTGTTTTTATTTTTAACTTAGAACTATCTACACCACTAATTGCTTTTATTTTTAACCCATTAATAAACATTTCACCAGAGCTAGTAGCTCTAACTTCATTTGTTATATTTTTAGATTTAGCATTAACATCTCTTATCGCGTCAGTTTTACCTTGCTCGTAAAAATGTTTTGCTATTTTATCAGCGTTATTAGCAGTATACAAGGCTTTGTGATAACCTCTATAATCTTCGATTTCACCTTTTTTATCTAGGAACTTCCCAACAAAATTATTTAAATCAGATTGATTTTGAGCAACATCACTCTTGTTATTTACATTATATCTAAAAGCTTTTTCACCAACGCTATATTCAAAACCTTTGAATTCATCAGAGAATAATTTTTTAGTATTGTTTGTAAAACTTTCGTGACGCTGTTGAATCACCTTCTGTTCTTCGTTGTATCTATTGAAAAAGTCATTAGCTTTTTTTTGTTCTTTAGACACTGAAGGTTTCAACTTGATCTCTTCATAGTATTTTTCTTTAGAACTATCTAAAAAGCTTTTGGCTTTGGCAATTTCTTCTTTGTAAGCTAGTTTTTTCTTTTTAACCACTCTCTCTTCCTCATCTTCATCCCATGCAAAATTATCATCCATCAAGAAGTTTATTTCTTCTGAATTCAAATGCGGTTTGCTTACACTATAATATTCTTTAAGTAATTGTTCTCCGTTTAACTTACCATAGTCTTTATTTAAGTTAACGTAATCTTCAACAGTGCCACCAGTATCTTTCATGAAGTCTACTAACTTCTCAATGTTTTCTGGTAATTCTATTTGTGGATTTTCTCTTACTTCTTCTTTAATTTCTTCTACAACCTCTTTAGTTTCTTTAATTTCTTTATCTGTTTCTTCTACTTTTATTTCTTCAATAACTGGAGATTCTTCAGTTTTAGTTTTTTCTACTACAGGTTGTTCAACTTTAACTTCTTCCACTTTAGTTTCTTCAACTGCTTCTGGTTCGGTTTTAGTTTCTTCTTTTGGCTCTTCTTTTTTGGCCATATCTAACTTAGTCACTTCTTTATTAGTAACTAATTTTTTAGGTTTCTTTTTAATTTTAAAGTCACCTTGTTCTAGCTCGCCAGCGGCGGTTTCTTTTATTTGTTCTGACATAATATAATATAATAGTTAATATAAAATTATCTAGGGGCAAATTGTTCTAAACTAACTCCACCTAAATTATCGTTACCCTTAGATTCAAAATTAATAGGTAAACCATCTTGTTTTCTTTGGGTTATCATTTCACTCTGTTGAGTGCCTTGAAGCTTAATTCTTTTGTCTTTTCTATCTTCAATTTCTTTTTCTTTTTGAGACATAACATTAGACTGCTCTTTAGCTAGTTTAATGTTGTAATCAAACTCTTGTTGCATTAGGCCTCTTTTTATTTCTGCTTCTGTCTGCATTCTTTGTATCTCAAATTGAGACTTAGCTTGCTCTACTTGAACCTTGCTATTAGTTAAAGCTTCTTGTTTTTGTAATTCAGCTAGAATAGTTTTTTCTGCAGTTTCAGACTGAGCTTGAGCTTGAGCTTGTATTTGCTGTAGTTTTAACTCTTGGTCTTTAGCTTGCTTTTCTTGTCTTCGTTTTTTAAGTAAAGTATTAGCTAATTTTAAATTGTTTACATTTCTAATATCAATAGCATCTTCTAGATCTATTGATTGAGTAGATAGAGCTACTTGAATATTTTGTTCTAACTTAGCTTTTTCTTCATCATCTGGTTCTAGCTCTATAAATATGCCAAAGTCATGAATGTTGACACTTGTTAATTCGTCTAATGTGTTAGCATTGAAGTTAGATATGCTATTTATTAAAGACATTCTAGTTAATGGGAACATTAAAGAATCACTAACTCTTAATGATATGTTCTCACATGTTTTAAGTGTTAAATATAAGCTTGCTTGAAGAATATGTCTTGTAGCAGTGTTTGAGTTAGCTGCAGCAAGCTTTTGTATACCTACTAAGGAGTTTTTATCCGGAACACTTCCATCTCTAGCCTCATTAAGTCCGGTCACATCTCTAATCATTTGTAAATAGTAATTATACGTTTGAATTAAAGAATTTATTTTAGCCCCTCCAGAAGAAGATTGAAGCTCTTGTACAGGTATCTTACCTCTGTTAATTTCACCATCTTGAGTAAGAGATCTACCTATAACACTACCAGTTTGAAAATACATATTCAAAGCTTCAGCTGGATTGTAGTTGGTGCCATTGCCTAGATCTACCTCTGCTAAACCATCCATATCTAAATAAACGCCATCAGGAACCATCCTAGACATTACTTGCTGTAGTTTCAAGTGAGTCAGCTGTATCATATCAGCAAAACCTGTAACTCTACTTACTAAACTCTCTATTCTACCTTGATACATTCTAGGTGCTGTTATGGTATAACTAAGATTTACTTTACTTGTATCAGCATAAGGTCTTGTCATATTTTCTGCTAAACGCCAATCAAGCATTTCTTCCATGCCTAATATTTTAGCGCCACTATATAAAGTTTCTATACTTCTAGAAGCTTTTTTAAAGTTATCTGTTTCTTTTACTTCTAAGAAAGTGTCTTCTTTTTCAATAGTTTTTTCTAATCCTGTAGCTGTTGTTTTTATTTTAAATACCTGATCAATATAACTTTTCCATTCAAAATATAATACTTGAACTGTGTTCTGATCGTATCTACCATTAAAATTAGGAGAATAAGCTGTGTTACCTGTATAGTTTTGTAATTTTTTAACTTGCTCTGGAGTTAAACTAGGAAATTGTTTTTTTAATTCTACTATAGGAACATTTTTAACTTCACCAACATAATATACATCTTCAAAGTTAGGATCGTTAGTATATGAATAAACTATATTAGAAGGATCAACGTAGTCAATAACTATTCCTTCAGCTGGGTTCCATGATGTTTTAACACAAGATATTCCTAAAACTGTTAAATCATAATTAAGCCTTTTTCTAATTAAATGATATTTGTTTTTGTCTAATATTTGTGAAATAAGTTCTTCTTCTGCAACTTCTATAGATTGCTTATAATCCATCTGCATGTGTGCTGGAATGTCTTCTAAAGTTTCAGGTGTGTTTTTAGCAGTAGATTCAGATAGATCTATTCCAAACTGCTGCATAACCATCTCATTAAATTTTTTAGCTTCAATATCCATCATTATTCGCTGAGCGTATAAAGTTCTTTTTTTAAGTGAAGTAGGATCTTGAGCCATAGCTTTTACTTCATAAGATCTTTGAGACATGCCATTAACAACTATATCTACAAACTTAGGAATAATAGGTACAGGTTTCCAGTCTAGGTTTAAGTAAGATAAATCTCCATTTATAGCTAATTCATCTTTATATTTTTGTACTGGCTGTTCTGCTCTAGCGTAAAGTCTTAAGTTGTGAAAATTATTGTAGTTTGTCATATACCTATAACCTACTCCTTGTGAATTTCTAAACCATTCACCCTCAATAGCTCTCGCAACTTTTAAACCATACTCGTAAGTAGCTTTCTCAGCGGCAGGTACGACCTGATCCGGAAATGTACTATATGTAGTTGTAGCTTGCATATATTAATTAATTTTTGATATTACGCCGGTATTATCATAAGTTTTAATACCAAGATTTATTTTATTAGTAATTTTATTGGGCACAGGTCTATATAAATTTTTATTACAAGCCATTATAGCAAGTCCTGAACTTATAGTAGCATCATGCTTAGTTCTGCTATTTATATTAAAAACAGCCCAATCTTCTAATGTTTTTTGATGATACATATCACCGTAGGAATTATCTTTAGATCCTACAAATTTTTCAATATAACTTTCTACAGCAGCAGCGTGAGCTTGTTTTATATCTTCACTTGAGTTAGGTATTCCACCTATTTCTCTTTCTGTTATAGATAATTTATTAATAAGTTTATCCGGCCTGTTCATAGAAAAACCTCTATATCCTCTACGTTTAAAATAGTATAGTAGTCTTGGTTTGTTATTTTCACAAAGTAAAGGCATACCATAAAATACGCAAGCCATCAACACGTCTTCAAAAAATATTTCAGCAGTTTGAGGTCTAGCTATATATTCTAAAAAAAAGTGGTTAGAAGGTGCTTCTTCCATTGAAAATTTAGTTAAACCATGTAATGCTCCATTAGATCCTTTACCATCAACCGTGCCACTAATATCATAACTATCACAACCAAAAGCACCAACATGCTCATTGCCAGGATATTTAATTCCATTTTTTATAATCACTCTATTTTGAAGATTTTTAGGTGGAACCCAGCTAATTCTAAATCTTCCGTCATTGTTAGGACTAAAAACAACGCTAGTATCTTTAACACCATTTACCCAGCTAAAGCTTCCTTTAGTTACGTTTAAGCTGTTGTTTAAAGAATCATTGTAATCTATTTGTTCATAGATTTTTACTAAGTTAAATAAACTTTGTTTTGTTTCGTCTCTAAAAGCGTGAGCTTCTGTTCTTGGAAACTGTCTGTAATATTCGTTTAAGCTGTCTTGATCTGATTTTAAGCCTTCAACCTCGTTTTCCCAGTGTTCGATAACGCCTGTTGTAATTTCAAAACCGTCGACTCCTTTGATTGGATCTTTTTCTCTAATGAAAACAGGTGATCCGTAAGAATCCATGAATCCTTCGTAGTTCCACTCCATAGGGACGAACAAAGAATAGAGTCCAGAAGAAGTTTGTCCATTACGATTTCTTTTTGTAACGTCTGAATTATAGTATAGTTTTTTGAAGTTGTTTCCACCTTTATCTAATGAGTTAGATGTTGAGCCCATCATACACTTGCCTACAATTCTAGAACCAAGACGTAGTGTAGTTTTTGTAACTCTCCAGTTGTTTAATATATTATCAGGTCTCTCCCATTTACCACTTTCATCATGTGCTAATAGCTTTAACTTTTCACCATCATAAGAGTTGTCGCCAGTATTTTTCCAGTCAATTGTTGTGTCAAGCCCGTCTAGTTCTCTTAATTGCTCATTGCTCTCAAGCTTCCTTCTAGTAAACTTCGAAGCTGGAACTCTGTATGCAAGTTCTGTTTTAGGACGATCCATACCGTCCTGGATCGGTTTGAAGAAAAACGGATAGTTAACGGATATTGGTACGACTTTATCTGTAAACATTTTTTTAGCATCTGCTCCAGATTTAGAGAGTATACCAAATCGGGAGTCACTAGATATTGTTGCTTGGTTAACAAGCTCGGCCGAGGACATAAATGAAAATCCAGATCTTCTGTTTTTAAGGTAGCACATCCCGTAACATCTAGTATCTGCTTTACATGCTTCCCAAAATATAAAGAATAATCTATTTGCTTCTCTAAAATCAGGGGCTCCAACGTCGATCTTTGACCATTGTAAGTACATGTAATGAGTACCAGTAATATAAGTAGGAGTACCATTATTATAGAACCAGTAACCTTGTTCTCTTCTTTTAAATTCTTCGTCGATGTAGTCATACCACTTTTCTTTAAACTCAGCTGGATACTCTTCCCAATCAAACCTGTTTTTAATTCTGCTTAATTCTTTCGGGTATTCTTGTTTTTCCCACCGTTGCTCCGCTTTTTCTTTACTTCGTTTAAACGGTTCATTTGCTGCTGGTAAAGCAATCCTGAGATTCTGTATTTCAACGATTTGTCCAATTTTTCCAGTTTTACTTATTACTATAAAATCATAATCAGAATTATAACCATAATCCCATTTTTTAAATCTATTGTTTTTAGCTAATATTTTAGGATTTACAACGTCCTTAATCTCTTTCCATAGTGTTTGCTCGTAACTCACTTGCTTCTCCCTTCTGCAAAACCTTTAAAAGTTTTTTGTTCTTTAACTTCTTTAGGTTTTTCATTTAGCATATCTTCTTCTACTTGTATTCTATTAAGTATTTCAAAAGCGTCGAATATAGCAAGTTTTTTTGTTGCGGCAGCGTTTTTTAATCTGTCAGCGCTTACATCATCGTCTGAGTCAACAATCTTTTCTTTTGCCACCTTAATAAGTTCCTCAACTGCTTTTTGCCCAGCTTGGATTATTTTCTTCTTCGTTTCCT
>JAAHTG010000787.1_pt1 | contig 25434 bp, 8 predicted proteins | sample 6116081 | NCBI WGS metagenome assembly JAAHTG01 (sample SAMN13939989, study PRJNA603662) | sponge metagenome | isolation source: marine sponge | host: Mycale hentscheli | place: New Zealand | collected 2005 | reverse complement strand
AGGGGGTGGAGTAAAATTAGGAGGAGAGGTCTCTTCAGAATTATTCCTTATCGCAGATCAACCTGAGTTTACAGAAGAGTTAAGACCTAAGCAAATAGAATCACTAACGAGATGGAGGGGTAGTCGCGAAGCTAGATCAATGTATGCAGAAAATCCAGAATTAAAGTCAAAAATTGATTTTGCTGCAAACGAACTAGATGTTAAGACTACTACTGAATTTGAAAGAGCGCCAGTAACCGACGCTATTCTAGAAAGCTCTCAAACGCCGAGATCTCAATTAGATCCATTAATAGGATCTAAAGCTTCTATTCTTGCAGGCGAAGATAGATCAGCTATATCTGAAGATGAAGATTTCTCGAGGAACCGAAAGACACAACAGACAAGTGCAAGGGTTAGCAAACACAGAAAGCTTTTAGAGTTCACTTCAGATTTTACGAAAAATCTAGGGGTAGAAGAGTTGCAAGACATTGAATCTAGCAAACATCCAGAAAAATCTATAGCGTATTATCAAAAAATAGTTGATAGAAGGCAGGCTCGGGCCGACCAAAAAGCATTATTAAGACAACAAACACAAGCAGATCTTGCAGGAAATTTAGATCTTAGCCCTAGCATGCGCAGGCCCCTTCCGACCTCTAGGATTACTGGCACAGAAAAGATAAGACTCAGAAAAGCGGAAGGATATATCCCGAGCTATGCAAAAAGAATATCGGCATTTAAAACTGCACCAAAAAATACAAACATTTTAAGCGATTCTATTCCTAATTATTACCCTCAAGAGCAAATAGAAAAAGAATGGATGCCTATTTTAGATGATCGAAGCAAAGCAACAGGAGGGGCGTTCGGCACATACGGAAAAATGGCCGATGGTAAAGCTTTAAAAATTACTTGGGCGCAGCTTGAAGATATGCTTGAAAAACCAGAGGTATCGAAAAGGATACTTGGAGATAGTTCTGGGGCAGATGATTGGTCTTATTTTCATAATTCTCCAATGGAAAACTTGGACAAAGGAGATGTCGAGATGGAAAATTGGTGGAGGCAGGAGTTTCCTGAGGAATTTAAAAAAGCAAAAATCAATACGAGTGGAGATAGTATAATTCCAGAAGGAGTTATGCCTCAACCTACAGGAGGCCCTATGAATGCAAGAACTGATACTCGGACCATGGAGCAAGCGAGGGCAATCATGGGGGATAAGTTAAATTTTTCTGAGCCTGTAAATAAATCAAAACATAGCTACAAGGATATTCTTGAAACTGGATCAGTTGCCTATGATGATCTAAGTAAGACTCATACAAATTTAGGAAGGGTTAGTGGGTGGGAGTTGCCCCCTTTGACAAAAGTAGGGCAAAAACAAAAACCCTTAAGCGAAGATCTATTTAAAAAAATATATCGATCTCAAGTGTTAAATATGGCCCACCATAAGATCATCTCCACGATGAAGAGTGAGCCTGCCTTGGAAGCTTGGCAAGGGGGAGGTCCTCGCTCCATGCCTTTTGATCTTAATGTTAATAACGTTATGACTTCTAATAATGCAGTAGATAAAATTGATAATGCTCTAGGGGAGTGGTTTAATAAATCAGGAGGACAAGTAGAAGCTAAAGATACTTCAAAATTTGTAGAGGATTGGTCTAACTGGGTGATGGATCCCAAGAGTGATGCTTATAAAATAGTAGATCTTGAGGTAGGAGGAATAAACCTAGAAAAACTTGATTCTAAGAAACAAGAAAAAATAAACAATTTAAGAGAGCAATGGAGTTCCGTAGAGGCTGATCCCGAGGTAAGGAAGAAAGCGTGGGAATCTGGAAACGCTTGGGAGAAAACAATGGGGGTAGACTTTATGCCTGAAAGAGAAAGTTTAATATCGAGAAGGGTGTCTCCAGAAATGCTGGGAGAAGTGTGGAAAATAAAAGAAGGAGAAAGGCCTAAGATAAATTATACAGAAAGTGGAGAGGCTTTTACTAAAGCTTTTGATCTTACTGAAGGCCCCGTAAACCTACCTGCAACTGTAGAAGATTATTTATATGATAATCAAATTAAAGAAATTAGAAAACTGAAAGAAAAAGGAGAGTCTCCAGAAAAAATAGCGCAACAAGCGGAGTCATATAAAATTAAGAATCAAATCTCTGAAATGAGCACGCAGGTCGGAGAAGTAAATTCTAAGCTTTCATTGGAAGAGTTGTTAGATCCACAACTTTCTCAGACAAGCAGAGGGAGAGAGCTTCCCAAGATAAAAGGTTTTAATAAAATTCCATCCCTTAGAGGAAAAGCTTCTGGATTGATACCTAACTTTGCAACACAAGTTTTCTCGAAAGCCTTAATTCCTAATTTTAAAACTTCTTGGTCGGACAAAGAGATAAAAGCTATACTAGATCGTCAAGGTTTATTAGCTACTGATGGATTAAGCGACAAAGGGGTAAGCTCCATAAATCAAGAAATGATAAATGAGAACGTAAGAGAGGATTTCATTAAGGCTCAAAAAGAAAATAAAGTTAGAGACTTTTTGTTAGAAAACCCAAATTCTTTATCTTACAAAGATTTAAATAAGATAGAAGGCTTCAACCTTGATGATAACCAAGGGGTTGGAGATTTAAAAAGGAGGATTATAGACATCACCACAAAAGGACTGGCTCGCACAGACCCCTCGATAACTAATAAGGAAATAGAAAGAGTTCAATCTCAAATTTCAAACATTTTTAATGAATCTTTATTCAAAAAAACAACTGAAAAAGGTTCTTCAAGTGTAGCTTCTGATGTTGCCAGTCAAATTATTGAAAAAAATCAAAAAATAAACTTAGGGGTTGGCCCCGATGTTCCTACCGGCGGATCTTCGGGAGATAGTGGGGATTTCTGGAATACCTTAGGAGTTTACGGCGGAGGGGCTTGGTTGGCTGCTGCTGGAGTAAACGCCGCTTATCAAAAAGTTAGAGGAAGATTTGAGACCTCATCTATGCTCTTAAAAGACAACCCGAAGCCCGATAGTATTGAAGCAAATAAACAAAAAGAAATAAAATCTTATATAGAAAGCCCAGATTTTGCGCAAAAGATAGAAGAACTTCCGCTAAAATCATCACCAGAGCTAAGCCCTATAATAGAGAAAGCTAAAGAAGGTGGTGGAGCTTTAAGAAAAAGTGGAAAAACGGCAGTTGAGACTATTAAGCAGGCAGCAAGTATTATTAGGCCTAGCGTAAGGGATTTATTCGTCAGAACGACAGGAGACAAAAATCCTTATAAGGTCGCAAAGTCAGACATTCCAGCAGGAGGAAACAAGCATACTAATTTCATAGAAAACCTAAAAGACTCTCAGGTTTCGGATTTCGCAAATCAAGTAAATATAAGCACTGAGAATAGAAATATTGGAGAAATTAAAAACGACCTCCAGAAAAGAACTTTTAATAAAAACTTTGAAGAAGAGCGTATGAGATATCAGATGACTAGAGAAGATAAGCTTTTTACCGTTGATGATCTAGATGGTTCAGAGAAAAAAGTTAGTTTTAGGGAAAAATATTCCGAGCAGATGATGAATGTAATAGCAAGTGAAGCCAAGGGGACTGGAGCTAAGAAGATGGTAAAATCCGTACCTTATCTTGGTTTTGCCGGTTCAGTGGATCCCGTAAGAAGGTTTCCTTATTTAGCTGCAATGCCAGAGATCGTTGAAAAAATAAAAACAAATCCTGATTTATCTGAAGCTTTAGATTTAAGCAACCCTACAAGCCAGACTCCGCCTGTTGGGGCTACACCACCTGTCGCCCCGACTAATAGTCCTCAGCAAAAACAGTCTATTCCTGAATTAAAAGATTTAAAAGTAGAATTAGAAAAAACTGGAGAGCCTATAAGTTTTGAAAGGGTAGTTGCGACGCCGGGATTTCCTAAATTAAGTGACAAAGCTCTATCTGCGATGCGTGCAGAATGGATGTCTCCCGGTCCATCTAAACCCGATCAATTTGGAGATAAGCAGAAACCAATTAATATATCTCAACCGAAAAGGAAACAAGGAAGCGCAAGCGATTTAGCGACAAGGCAAGCAGAGTTAACGGATTGGCTTGAAAGCACTATAAAAAATCCAAACTACAACTTGCCGGAAAATGTAGATTTTAAAACTTTAAAGAAACAGGGTGAACTCTCTGGTATAAAAGAAACTGAACTTGAAAAACTAAAAGGGACTGGCGCAGATTTTGTTGGAGATTTTATAGAAAAAAGTAGAGAAAATATAGACAGAAAAGGCTCAGTCCAAGGAAGAAGATCTTCTCTAGCATCAGATGTGACCCTGAACCCTGAAACTACCGTTAAGTCGATGCAAGAGTTAGGATTAGATCCGATAATGGATCTTGATGAATTGTTAAAATCTGACAAATATGAAATTACCCCTGAAAGAGTAGGACAGTTACAAAAACTTAAAAGTAGAGTTGAAAAACAACAAAAGATAAAATTTAGACCTAGCGGATTTATCCCTAATTTCATATCTCTTGATTCCGTTCAAATGGACCCCTCAGCTAAATCGGTGCTTAATGGAGCGCCAGAATTCGCTGAGGCGACAATGAGAGCTGTAAAAGCGGAAGCTTCTTTTGGGGTTACCCCAAAGGTAGTTTCGGCTCCTGAGTTTGCAAGCCCAACCAATCCGGGTCTTGCAGTAGTTACAGCCGGAGATAATCTTGAAAGAGGAACTTTAAGTGGAGCGCGAAAGGCTCACGGAGGAAAATTAGATCCAAACAGGCGAGTTTCAGCTGGAGCAAATTCATTTGCGGCAGGAGGAGATATTCCTAATTTCATAGAGGCAGACATCAATGGAAATAGAATTTCCACTATGGGAAGCTCAACGAAAAATAAAAGCTCTGGAGGATTTGCTAGTAAGACTCTTAAAAACGCAAAGCGGAGTCAAGGTCCTAGGTATAAAGGAATGAGCTCTTCTCCCTTGGATTCCGGAGGTCGTAATTTTATATCAGGAAATTTAGCACCAACACTACCTGCTTCTACCTTGCTAGATATTTCCGAAAAATCTAAAAAAATAGAAGATATAGAAAATTACAAAAAAGAACTAGCTGAATATCATGAAGCTAGGAAGTTGGACATGAGCCAGTATGGAGTATTTAATACCTCGGAGGCAGCTAGGAGGCAAATAGACGATCCTACGTTAACCAAAGGTTTGCAATTTACTCCAACCGTATCGCAGACAAAAGATGTTTACATAGGGAGGTGAGATATGTTAAATGATTTCCCAAGAAAGACTATAGAAGATTTTAAAAGTTCCCTAGGAAGCACCTCTAGGTTCATAGGAGAAGAAAGAGTTAGCGCGCGAACTCGCAATAGGAAGGCAAAGGGTTTCTTTAACTCAATTCTAGGTAATTATGAAAAATATGATTATAATGAATTTAATAGAACAGTCGAAACTAAACTTCCAGCCTTCGGGTCCGGGGATAGTTCTCAAACTAATGAGGTGGCAAACCCATCTGGAGTAAGAATGGGAGTTGATGTTTTTAGCGCTAATGAAGGTTATAGCGTCGCGCAGTCACGCAGGGACCCCGGAATGGTAGCGGGAGATTTAGCTCAAAAAATACCAGAGGACCCTTGGGTGGAGAGGCCTTTTATCTATGCTGGTGAAAATTATGAAGCTATAGCTTCAGGGGATTTTAGCAATTTAGAAAAAACAATCCCCTCTTTCATAATGGATCCAAAATTTGGATTACCAAACCCCGTATATAATAGTGAAGAAGGTAAAAAATCGAGAGATGAAATAAGAAGCGCTAGAGAAAAATCGACTCCTCTCTCAAGAGAAAGAATAACAAAGGAGAGAGGGTTGGAGCACGGGGGGGACACAGCGGCTTTGCTTCTTTCATTAAATCCTGTTGGAATTGGAAGAGCTATCAGCGCCAGCACTTTAAGGTCTACCGCTACTCAAGCTGTTACAAAAAGACTTTTGCCCGCGTCGATTAAAGCAGGGATTAAAACAGGGACTGAATCTGCAAAACAAGTCGCGGGAAATATGGCTTTATCTACCACAGTAAGAGCTCAAAATGCAGGAAGCAGAATACTTGAGAAATTAATATCTACAGGGTCTAAAGCCAAATCAAATCTTACAAATATTAATCCTTTGTCTCAAAATATTCTGGCAAAAACTACTCAAAAAATCTCTAGTGGATTAACAGCCAAGAATGCTACGGGAGTTGTAAAAGGCTATGGACAAAGTCTTTTAGATATAGCTTCTGGCGGTACATTCTCTGCAGGCAAAATGGCGGTCCAGAGAATGAAAGGGCAAGCTATTAGCAAGTGGGATGCATTGTCTGCGGGTGGGGGGTTTGCCTTAGATACCTTCACTTTGAAAATGATGACCGACCAGCTGGCCCAAGAAGAAGGGTGGAACGACGATTATGGAGTTTTTGATTACTTTAAAGAAGATCCTACGGCAGTAATGAAAATGGCCTTTACAGACTTTGGGATGGATGCAATAAACTACACAAACCCTATAAATTTAATAAAAGATTTAAGCGCTCTAGTAGAAGCTAGTCCTGAGATTGCAGAAATGGTAACAAGGGATGACAGTAAAGGTTATGGTTCGGTCATGGAAATGTATATGGAAAATAGACCAGAAGCAAAAGAAGGAGTGCAGAAAAGAAGTGAAGGAGATGACATAAACCAAAGGCCCGGAAACAAGGCCCTCCTTTGGGCATTGAAAACTAACCCCCCTGAAGAATTAAAAGAAAAATATCAAGATCTTAAGTTGGATAATGAAACTATGGAGGAATTTGTAGTCCGACAAGTTGGAGATGATGCCCAGATGTGGCTAATGGGATCAAATTACAAGGATGTTAGAAAGTCTAGAGTTCCGGAATTAAGCGAAATAGAAATGTTTAGGTTAGCTAATCAAGAGCAAAAAGCTCCCATAGATGAAGCTCAAAATAATCTTAAAGCCCTATTAGATATTAATAGTGATGGGGCGCTCTCTCAAGAAGAGCGGGGTGGATTTAAAAAATTAATGGAGACGGAAAAAGGTAAAAAAGTTTATAATGAACTGGAATCTCTAATAATAGAAGGAAGGACGACTGAAGCCTTAAATAAAAATATATTCAATAGGGTGCTTGCGGACAATATAAAAAGAGTCTTAGTTGCAAAAAGTCAATCTAATACTTATTCTGAGGAGATAGAAAAAGGTAAAATACCAGAAATTTCGACTCAAGCAGAATACCTCTCTGATGAGGTGTACAGGAAGGAGATTGACTCCATGAATTTATCGGAAAAGTCTGAAGAGTTCGCCTTACCAAGTACAATAAAAGCTCAGACAACAGAGGGTTATTCTGCTTTTATGGAATCTATTGACGACCTTACCTCTTCCTCTTCGCAGGTCTTTGCGGATCAAAGAAGGGTGGTTAAAAAAGACGAGAGACTTAATTCACAAAAGCAGATAAGCATACCAAGTGCTTTAACGATAGTAAACGACTCTCTTCTTGAGGGAAGCGGAGAGGAACAAAATTTAAAAACTAGTCTAGATTCTGTAAAAAGTGGTATTGGTGCAGGCATGGAAGTCTATAAAGGGCTGCCAAATATGTCTTTCGAAGACTTTACTAAGGCATTTGAATTAACTTTTGACACAGATATACAAGACGCGGCTTGGGCGGAGGCAATTCCAGACAAATTTAAAAGCAAAGGGTTTGTACCTAATTTTATATCTAGAGCCGGAAAATGGATGTCAGGCTCATTGCTTTCTCCTGTAGCCAAAATGGGAGAGGTTATGGCTTCAAGAAAAGCTGGATATTCTATCCCCGTAAAAACTTCAGATGTGAGAGCTTTTGAGCAACCTTCCGGAGAGAAGTATATTATAAATTCTCAAGAAAAAACTTACCCTGTGGTGAAAAAATCAACCGGAGAAATAAGTCGAGATTTCGCAGTGGAGCCCGGACCCGGTTCGGCAAATAATTCATTCTGGAGCGAAATGAACAGAAAAGGTTTGCAACCCGCTGCCGAAGGAGTAATTCCCCCAACTTCGCCATCACAGTCAGTTCCTTCTGTTTCATTGCCCGCAATAGACACATCGACCTTAATGGATGCTGCAAAAATGAACAAGGAAGCTTTCGCCACTGCACTAGAGTCAGCGAAGATAAATAAGGAAGCTGCAGAGTCTATGCAAAACATAACCGCCGAAACGATGAATAAGTTCCAAGTAGATATCGGAGGACTCGATATTAGTGGGATTGCAGATCAACTTAAAGCTTCGCTGGGAGACCAAATCAAAAAACTAATAGAAGAAACATTATCTAAATCTTTAGATTATCTAAATCCTTTTACAAATAAACCTCCGGGAACTTAAGATGGCATTGCAGGAATTAAATATATCAGATGGGACCGTATTGAGTTTTGATTACAATACGGTCAATTTTGATGGGAATTGGAGATTTGGAATCAGGGAGAACATAAGAATATCTGTAACAAAATTAAGATGCGGCGGTAGTGCTACAGAGGGTAATATAGGACCTCAAGCTAAAGCTCTAGATGATCTAGTTTCTACGCAAGATTATATATCTTTAACTATAAACGGCCACACATTCGAAAAACCCTTTCAGCTCACTAAATTTACCCTCGACCAAGGTGATTGGTTGCAGGCTACTTCGGGAACTTTAGAACTACAATCGTTTCACGAAGGGAATGCAGATATAGGGGAGTCTGAAGATTATGCCGGGTGGGATTTAACAGACTCTGCATTCATAGAAGAGTTTTCTGACGATTTCAATTTTAAAAGAGAGGCCAACGGAACTTCTTATACTCATAGTATAAGTTTAAAGTTCGCAGCGATAAATCCGGTTAACGGGAAACACATAACTCCACCATTAACCGCTGGGCTTAATCTAGCCCAAAACATGATAGCTATTAGGCCAGAATTCAACTGGTTAAAAGAACCTCAACTTCAAGGGCTTTACTCAGATGTAGGATTAGAGTGTAAGAGGTTGCTAACGGAAAGTGTAGATGAAATAAATAACACAGTAAATGTCACGGAGAATTTTAACGCAGAGAATATTAAAAGTGACTATGGTGAACTTTATTCTTTTTCAGCACAACAATCAATAGAGGTAAATGAGGAAGGGATAATTAACGCGTCTGAGAATGGCACTGTAATAAATTTAAAACTAGGAGAAGAAAATAAAAGAGCGGATCCAGAAAACTGCCTTAAAAAAGAATTAAACAACGCCACGGAAACAGGAGGAAGGCTTGATCAAATTTTCGAATATTACAAAGAACAGATCGCCTTGGAAGCTGAGTGCGACACTGAGATACCCGATCTCGTAAGAGATAGTGGAGGGACTCTTATATTAATCGAAAAAGGCATAATAAGAGATCCGTTCAGAGGGAAGGCTACTTATTCAATAAAGGCTACAAATGATCCAAAAGTTAAGGAAAAAGCTAGTCACGAATATACTATAACCATAGAAGCTATAAATTATGACCCTTCTAGCGTCTGCCTGCCATTTATAAAAGTTTCGCAGCAAGAATCTTTTATAGGAAATGATCCTGAAGGAAGAAATATGATAATGCAGAATGGGCAAGAAGTTTGGTTGAAATATGACAGAGCTAAAGATCTTTGGGAAGACGAATATCCTGATATAAAAAATCAAGCCAAAGAGTGCGCTGAGGCTTCAGCAGATACTTATCCGGTAACTTTATCAAATACTCATAGTAAATATAAAGGACGCATAAACTATAAAGTTGAATATTCAACAGAACCTAAATACGGGACTACCTCAACACCTTATAAGATCTGGACGTATAGCTATCAAGATGATCAAACTGCAGATGGCGGAGATTGTTTGTTTCAGCATACCTTGCAGAATGTTGCAAATCAGGACAAATCTTTGCAGGTTTTGCAAACAAGAAATACTACAATTGTTCCAAATTCGTCTATGACTCAAAGAATGGTTGGCAAGAGAAACGCAACTATAAGTCAACTTACTCAATTAATGGTTCCAAAGGCGAATCCCAAGTCTGACGGACCAAAGACAGTTAAGGATTGTAATTATAGTTTTAATCCTGAAAATAATATAGTCGTAGACGCAACCTTTAATTGGGAATAAAAATGTCTGCCGGAAATCCATGCGACGAATATCCACCTAACCCTCATTTAGGTAATCCGGGGTTAGTCAAATGGGGGAGTCAAAATGTAGGAGACAATACAAACATAAAAGTGCCTTTTGTTTCTAAGGAGGTGGAATATGTAAGAGGGTATTATGAACCTAAGGGTGATGATACTGGGGAGGCTGGAGGAAGTGATCGATGGATAGAAAAAGAAATATGGACTTTAAGTGGGGAAATTTTTGACTGCAAGGGGTATAAGGAAATTATTGCGGCGCAAGAAACTATTAGGAGTATTTTTGCGCAAGACTGGCAAGAATTAAAGGTAGGAGCTGGAGATTCTTTGGAAATATTATTCTATGGAAGGGTCGTAAGTATCAATTTCGGGGAGTCTGATTATGTTGATGATGTCCCTTATTCGGTAGTTATTGAAGGCTATCGGAGCGCTGACGATTTGTCAGCCTCTAGGGCAGTGGTAGATCCCGTTGCGTCTTATACTTGGACCGAAGCAGAGGATGCAACTATGGAGTTAAGATATGAGGTTTCAGCAAAAGGTTTAGTCACAAGTGACGCCGAAAACAATTCCTTAGAGAATGCAAAAAACTTTGTATTCGAATATTTATCAGAAGATAATAAAATTTTTGATGCAACTTCAGGAGATTTTCAGCCGTATATAATATATAAAGATAAAAATTACGAAGGAAAAAGATACTTAGTGTCAGATGAAGAAAAAATCGACAGAGTTTTAGGTTCTTACGGGATAGTAAGGGTTTACAAAATAGATCAAACGCAAGGGCAATATAGTTCGGTATTAAGATATACCACTGATTCTTCATTCAGGTTCGGTGAAATAAAAAGGCTTACGTTTTCGGGGTCGATAGAAATAGGGTATAGAGGGGATATTGATGCAGAGTCTCCCGTGAATATTCCAAAAAACATAAAGGAGTTAAGGGATAGATATTACGAATTTAAAAAAGAAAAATTAATAGACCCAGATACAGATGACAATTTATCTAGAAAAAATATAATATCAGAAAAAATTGATGAAGATCAATTAGCTGGAGTATTAACTTTTAATATAATTTTCGGAGAACCTCAAATTTGCATAGACGATTATGATGTTACTGTTGATGAAAGTGCGGAATCAAGTCTAGTAAGGGTTACTGTTAATGGTCAAGCTACTTATAAAGGACCCTGTGATTGGGATGCTTTGCTGGAGTGTTTTTATGGGACTTATGATTTAACTTGCAAAACAAAATCAGAGATTGTTTCAGAAAAATGTTACGAGAGAGCTTATGAAAGTTATAGGGATTTTCAAAAAGATAATACAGAAGTAAATACAAATAACTCAGTAGTAAATAGATATCCACTAAGTCTAACCGTGACCGAAGACCCTAATAATAAATTAATCAATTATGTTGCAACTTTTGATGACAGAAAAAGCTATGGAGCCCAATCTTTCGATTACACTATTTCTGTAACCCCTCCAGTCCAGCAGGTTATAGTAAATTCTTTTCAAGAAATTGCTACCGATGAATCAGACGGGGATAAAACTAGCTGTGGAGCAGCAACCCCGGCAAAATCACCATTATCAAGATTTAGGGATATCTAGAGCAGGTAGTATTAGTGCAAAACTTACAGTTGTTGGAAAGGCGGATGTTAATGGGTTTAATTTTTTAGAAGGAAAAGTCACAGAGTCAATAGGAGGTGCCTCCGAAATGCTTTTAACTAAAAAAACTAAAGGCGGAAATGAAACTGATGAGTGCTACAGTGGAGGGGGTCAAGTCGGGCAAAGTTTTGAAACTCAAGACTGCGCATGGCTTTTTCAAAAACAAGGATCTTCTGGAGTTGTGAATTCCGGAGGAGATAGGACGAAAATTAAAAAAATACATTTTGGTAGTAATTAATGAGTTCTGAATCTATATCTTTTTATGTATCTCCGCTTTATGGTTCGGGGTGTTTTTCATTGTATTATGACTTTGAAAACTATGGCTTGCCAGATTATATATTAAGCTCTGGAAGCGGAGATTATTCTCCAAATCAAATGCATTCAGGCAAGATATTCGGAGATTTAAATGCTTTTAAAGATACTAAAGCTGGTAGTGGAGCTTTTAATTTGAATCCGGGAGATAACAATTATATAAAAATAGAGCAGATTCTAGAAGATGAAGATTTATTTAATAATGCGGGGTGGACATTTTTGGTATCTCAAGAAAAAATAGATAATAGTTGTGGAACAATATTTAGTAATTTTGCAGGTGAGCAAATAGTTACTAGCGGTTGGGAGTTTGGGATAAATAATGCAAACCAACTTTACTTTAAATACCAAGATGCTCAGGCAGGATCTTTAGCTGGGCAACCTTATTATAATATAGTAACTTTAAATAATACTCCTAACGCAAAAAATTATTACTCAATAACTTATGCAGCAAATTCCATAGAGCTAGGAAGTTACGATCCGAGAAAGGGGATTTGGGAAACTACATCTGAAAAAGTTAACTCTGATTATATAAGAAATAATAAAGATTGGTATATAGGAAAGGGTGAATATGATTATGTAGGATATATCGATAAATTCGCTTATTTTAATCTTCCATTAACTAAAAGTGACCTCGAGGGAGTTATTAATGCTTCGTATTTAGATATAGAATTTAATAATGGTCGGCAGTATAGTAGTGTATTAGGGTCGATAACTGGATATGAATGTTTTCCTACCGGAGAAACCGGAGTTCTTTTTAGTTCTGGTGAGTTGAGTGGAGTAATAGAAGTAAGCGGAAGTGGGGGGAATGTAATTAGCCAGCCTCTTTATGGGAGCGTAGAATCTGGGTCAGGATACTTTTCAGGAGGAGCGGAATATATTGGGTCGGGGAATATTGAGTTTCCAGAAAGCGGGAGGTTTTATTACAGGGAAGTTGCTACTTCACCTATGTTAAATGAGGTGACTGGATTCAGTAATTATATTAGTGGGTTTACGGGAGTTGAGGAAAGTTCTGTTTATGTAGACATTGATGTAACGGGGGTGATATGGACAGGGTCAGGAGTAGGAGATCCACTTTACTCTCCAAGTCAACAGTTTTTAGTAAATGAGGGGCAAGATATACTTACTGGAGAAGGGGCGACAGGAGATTATTCATATAACCCAGATACTTTGTCTTACAAGGGACAACGAGGGGGCGATTATGTAGAATATATATTAAATTCTAATGAAAACGTAAACTCGGTGGCGGAATATGGTTTCTCTAGTTTAGTTGGAAAAGATTCTTTTTTTGTTGATTCTGAATATAATAATAAAGGTGAAGATATTAATTTATTCCTAAATGGAGTTTATCAAAATACAGGAAAAAAGAAGCTTGGCCCCCCAGATTTCACTAATATTTTGAATCCATTAGGAAATACGGTATCAATAGAGGGGGGAAATTACGTTATTAACCAAACGACTATAGAATCTACGGGAAATTTGTTTCAAGCTCAGGACAAAGTGATTTACGACCAAGATGATTCTAATGTAAAGGGGAGACTAGTAATAAGCGACATTAGTCAGTATTTGGGTGCGCCTTTTGCTGAAATACCCGTGAGTGACTCTGTTATTTTTTTTAATGGACAAAAAATATATGAAGGGGTCGACTGGCAAGACTCTGGTGGGTTTACTCCTATAGGAGATATTTTAACCATGGTAGGAACTTTTGTTGCTAGAGGAAAATATAGCAATCCTGAATCAGTTGTAGTTGCCGCAAATGATATTTATGATTTAAAAAACCCTTATGGTGATAATTTTGTAATTTTCATCAATGGTGTTAGAGCTTCAAGACAAGAATTTTCTTACTACTCAAGCGGGGTAAGTCTTATTGATGGGCGTAAAAATCTTATAGAATTACCTCAACGAGAATTATATAATATAACAGCGTATAAAACTTTCTTTTAAAAATGGCAAAACCCGGCACAAAAGTAGAAAATCTAGACAATCCCGTAATTGGTTTTGGAGGTTCAGGTGGAGACACAAAAAAGAAATATGGAGGATACCCTTATTCTTTAGATTTTAGTTTGTCATTAATGGACCCATCTAGAATAACTATATCATTTATTAGTGAAGATAGAAAATATGATACAGGAAAACTACAAGAAGATATAATAGAATCAGGAACCAGATCGTGGGCGCAACAGATTCAATATTGCGGAGGTGGAGATAATACATTTTATGGATACCCTTTAAAGTATTCTATAAATAGATCTCCCCGAGGTGATATACTAACCGTTGATTATTATGACGCATCAATTGTGGAACTGGATAATTGTTTTGTTGTATTAAATAATGAAGATTTCCCTCCTGTAACAGTGAATGCAGAAGAAGGAGGGGAGATTCCTTTTGGTACGATAGCTGAAAATCCTTGCGAGTGGGGAATTTTTAATTTAGGAACAACTTTTACTAGGTCTTCTGCAGGTATACCTCAGGCAAATCCAGCATGTATTGACCCCGAAACTCTTTCTTCTGAAGTTTTATATACAAATCATGACTTGGCAGCAAAAATAGAAGAGAATATATCAGTAGATGCCCAAAGTTTAAATATTTTATCTCCAAAAAATGCGGGAGGAGAAAACGATCCGAAACAAACATTCTTGGAAAATTACCATGGCACTTTAAGAGATGTGTTAAAACAGTGGGGGCAAAGAATGGGCTTTACTTTTTACTGGGATCCTAAAAATCCAGACGGAGGAGGAGAACGTCAGAAGCAAGGAAAATTAGTTTTTTTAGATTTAAAGTCGGGGCTGTATTATCAAGATCTTAAAAGAGTCGCAGATTTAATGTTAGGAAAAACAAGTGGTGGTGCCGCTAACCTGCTAGACTCCACAGAAGCCGTAAGCAGGGAGCAAACTTTCAACAAGGCTGTTTCTGCAAGATATGAGAATGCAGGAATAGGAGATGCAGTTAAGGTGGATAATATGATGATATTGGATATGTTAACTCTTCCTATTAGAGGTTGCGTTACAGATCAAGGAAAAGAATGGAGTGTAGAAGGATATCCTAGAGGAGTAAAGAGTGAAGGAGGTGACAATGTAACTGGATACGAAGATGGGTCTCCAACTTGGAGGTGGACTAGTGATTACGCTGAATGGTACAAAGAGTGGGATAACGCAAATTATTCACCTGCAGATGATGATGAGGATCAACAGGAGAGAAAATGGAAAGAATATCAACCCAAAAGACCCTCAACTACCCCTCCAGACTTAAATGAATTAGATGATACTGGAGAAGAATTTAGAGATTATGTTAGACTTGTCAAGGCTGCGGCTATAGGGGAGGATTTTTTTAGGGCGTATGTATTTTTCAAAGCTATGAAAAAAAACCCTATAAAAAGAGATGAGCCTAAAAGCCTTTATGATGTAATGCAATTAAATCCTACAGGGACGGATACACAAGAAAGAGCTATGCAATGCGGGCAAGCTTTAGAACATGTGCTTTCTCTTAATTTGCTAGTCTCAAAAGAAGGGAATATACTTAATGGTGATGACGATTGGCCTGCAGACCTTTTAGAGCAGTGCTGCGGGAAGGATGCCGACGATTTAGAAAAAAACATTGAGTCAGCAAAAAAAATTGAAATAATTGACCCAGAAGGAATTTTGACTGATCCGGTTGGCGTTTTATTTGAGAGTGATTGCGGGTTGGCTGACCAGAATGGAGTTATTATTCCAAATTTAGTATCTAATTTATCCTTAAATAAATTAATTTCATTTGATCCAGAGAGCGGGGAAAAAGGGCAAGACCCCGGACTTCCTAATGTAAAAATATGTAGAGGTACAGTAGTTGGAGCAGATTGTCTTACGGTTGGAGTCTTAGATCCCTGCTATGATGCGACGAAATTATTGTACGAACAGCTACATGGGAATGCAAAAATAGGATGCATGAAAAATGAATCTTTAACTATAGAGATCGTAGACGAATCAGAAGATGTATATAGAATAAAAACCAAAGAGGATCCAGATGATGCTGATAAGGTAGGAAGCCCATATATATTTACTCATGTATATAATTACGGAAATAGTTTAGTTTTAAATGATCAAAAACACAATCAATTATTCCGACAATTAAAATTTGTTGCAGAAAACGCTGGGAGATTTTGGGTTTCCAGTGAGCCATTAACCGAGAGGGAATATAGAAGGAGGTCGTATGACGAAGACGGAATATCATGGACTAATAAACTTTTAGACGTAAACGACTCTAGATTAAGAGGGCTATTTCAGACTTTTGATCCCATAGCTCCTAGGTCCTTTGCTCCGTTTAGTCAAGAAGACGGAGCTATATATAATCAATTTTGGGGAGAAGATTTTACTAAAGAGACTCCATCTAGACAAGCTCAATTAAACGGCTTTGATAATTTAGAGGCTCCTGATGACCCTGTTCCCGATCCTTGTGGTTATGATAATGGATCTGTATTTTCTCCTTCTACTACCGAAACAGGTGAAAACACAAGGGCTCCAAATATAGAGCAAATGATAGAAAAAATAATAGATAAAAATCTTAACTCTACAACCGGCATACCCTGCAGGCAAGACGCCACAATGGAAACCGTAAGACCTAATATAGAAAACGCCCAGTGGGATATTAATGCTAGCAATCTTATACCTACGACAAACGATCAAGGAGAGATCACAGGATTTAAATTAAAAGCTTTATATAGGAGCCCTAAAGATTTCTCAGGAGGGTCGGGTTACGGGAAGCATCCAGAAATAACTATTTCAGGTAAAGGTATAAATGCTGGAGATTTATCTATAAAAACAATTATTCACGATACAGTTATAACTGATATCGTAATAGAAAATGCAGATTCAATAGAAATTGATCTAGATGACAATGGGGACCCCGACATACAAGTCGAAATCGAAGCCCCAGACGGCGGTGCAGAAATTAATTTTTTCAAACACATAAAATGGGGGGAAGGTGGGACTTCAATGTTTGACATGGATTCTATTACATCTACTAATTTGTCGAGAAGACAAGAGCAAAGAGAGCTAGCCTGCTGCTGCACTGACCTAGAAGAAGGCATTGTAATGTTTGATGCGGGTGAATTAATAATAATGGACTTTAATAATGAGACCAAAAAACAAATTGAAAGAATCGCAAAATCAACAAATGTAACACTAGGATCTCAATTTGCAGGTAATTTAGTTAAGGATTATAATAGAGATAATAAGGTTATAACTATGTCTACTAATCTTATACCGCTGGAAGACTTGGACGGCAGCAAAGCTCCATACGCAAAAGATGAATTAGATTGGATTGTAGATCAAGTAAGACTGGGGAAGATTGGCGCAGACCCATCTTATTCAGCTAATGGATTTGTTATGCCTACTACGCCCGACAATATAGATAATGTTTCTGGATTACTTGACTGCGAAATGGACGTTAAAAAAATAAAATATATAGTAAAAGGAGAAAAGTTTGAGTCTGTTGTTTTCGGAATGGTAGTTAATGACGAAGATGGAAATAAGAATGAAAACGGTCAAGTAGTAAAGACTGTACCCGCAGGAACAGGAAATGATTTATTAAATGACTGCACAGGATTTATTTGGTCAGATGGAGTTAATACTCGGGAAATGAAGATAGATTTTGAAACTCCAAACAGCGAAGATATCGGGGTAGAGTTTGAGTGCGGGAAGGAATGGATAGATTTAACCAAGGAAGAGCAAGATGAACTTCTAATGCAAATTCAAGACAATTTAGTAGATTACGTCAAAAAAAGAGCTTATCTGCAAGATCAAACATCATATGAAGCATCGGCTACTATTGCGGATATGGCTTTTCTTAATAAAGGAGGATCTCCAATTAATTTCGGGGGAGAAGAACCCCAAAAAGGCATTCCTTCTATCAAGCAAGGGCTGGAAGGTTTAAGTATAAAAGTAGATGGAAATGGCGTTAGGGTAACAGTATCCATTGGTACTCGCAAAAAATTACTTGGGCTGCGAGATTCAAATACTAATTTATGGAGAGAACTTAACCCTAGAACAATGAATCAATTACAGATCAACAACCCGGGAGGGAACTAATATATGGCAAGATTTGGAGGTATACCAGCATCATTTAAAGGTACAGACAAACCATTAAATTATGTTCTTAAATTCAAAAACCCTGATCCAATGAATGTTTTTAGTTTTACATTTGGAGCCTCAGGCGTAGATCCTATAAACCCAAATATTACAGGGGTAGGTTTTCTGGGGGTTAGTGGTCAGCATGGCAAGTTATATGACAACGAAGGCAATTACTTCCATAGCTACTCTCACAAGCAAGGCCTAGAAATCGAGGGAAATATATTTCCTGATTACCATAATTATAGCGTTGACGGAACCCTTATAAACAGTAATTGCGATAGACAGGCAGGGCAAGTTAATACCTTTTTTTATTCAGGAATAAATTTGTCTAACTTTGAATGCACTATTAATGAGAATTACGACCCCCTTTAATTTCTTCTATATCTAAAAAAATTTTTAATCTATGACTATAAACTTCGAAAACTTTTTGCTGCAAAAAATCACAGCAATCGACATTTTTAAGATCTTTCTCGTAAAGAGATCTTATCTTGTTGCAGTTTCGAAGTGGGATAAGACTTCCGTCATTACAGGTACATCCTTCATTAAAAAAATGGTTAATGATTTCATCTTTGTTCATAAGTTTATTATACTAAAAAAAGTCGGAGGTTTAAAGTAAAATGGCCGAAGATGTAAATTTTGATAAATATCCGGCCCAAACTATGTTTCCGGGTTACGGGATATATTCAGAAAAAGTATATAAAACCCTTAGAGGTGACGCTCTTCAACCATCGTTATATGTTGGAGATCATAATGAGAGTTATTTAACTCTAGATTATACGGGAATACATAATGTAGACGCTAAGTTATACAGTAACAGGGTGTCGCCATTAAAAGGGTGGAAGGGACAAGGTGTGCCTTCAAATATAGTAGGAGAGCCTACCGAAGGAAATCCGGATATAAATTACATAATGGATTTCTCTACCGCAGATCTCTATACGCATGGATTTGTGACCACACCCGGAACAATACATACCAGATCTCCTGAGTGGCCCGCCTATTGTAGCGAGGATTGGATGGCGCAAATGGAAGCGAAGGATTTTATTTATGAAGGAGCTCCAGTAAAAGGATTTTTATTTAGAGATCAACATCCGGGTAACACTCTTCCATTAATGCCTTATAGCGACCCAGAGCTAGGTGGAACCGCTCAAGAAAACGTATTATATGGATATCCTGATTACAATAGAGAATTTTCTCGATGGGGTAGAGATGATGTTAGTCCCGGATCGCATACAGAAATAGATAATGATCGACCAGTTAGGGGTTGGCCATTAAGGATACAAAGAATACCGTTATGTGTTGACCCCAAGGGGGTTCTACACCCAGTAGGAGGAGGAGATCCTAAGCCTTTAGGCGACGGAGGAGGAGAAGAAGATCCCTGTGGTGGCGGTGGTGGTGGCGGACAGATAAAAGGATATTTTTATACTTTAGCAACTGATCCTGTGTTGTTCCCTACAGATGATCCATGTGACGAAAGATATTGGAATGGAGAAGTTCATCAATGGATTAGTCAGGATGGGCTTATCCCTCTGTCAACAACTTGTGGTGGTGGTGGTGGTAGTAGTAGTTTGGGGATAGCAGGTTATGACTGTACGGGAGGTATGGTTGGTTGCCCTCCTCCTCCGATTTGGTATGATGATCCTACTAGTAATGAACATGGCTATAAGGAAGATGATGTTGTTCAGTTAGATGGTAAATATTATATAGCTCTTAAGGACGGCATTTCATGCGACCCTAATGATTGGTCAAATTGCCAACCTAGTACCAAACCGGACGAGGCACCTGATTTTTGGGAAGAGATTAGCCCAGCGGACTATTGTTTTGGGGGTTCTGGTTTAGAACTTCCATCTGGTCAGGATTGCTATCCTGTAGAATGTTTACAATTTAATGGCGGGGATTTTTGCATAGAGACAGGAGTTACGGGTGTATGTGCAGGAACAGCTGAATTATATTGGGGTGGATTTGAGGTATCTGGGGTCAGTGGGTGTTCTGGAGAAGGTGGCGAATTTAATATACCGGGCGTAAAACAAATTAGATTAGGATCAGGGTTAAATTTTACTGATTTTGAATCTGGGAATTGTTGTAGTGGAGGTTATGTAGAAATTACATCAACATCTAGCATGACTGTTTCGGGGGTTGTCCCTGAATGTTGTGGAAAAGAGCCTGAAGCATGGGGCGATAGAGAGTATTTAACCGGAGAGCAAGTTTTATGGAAAGGTAAAACTTACGAGGCTGTTACAGATACAGTTTCATCCCCCGGAGCATACCCTCCTGATTGGAAGCTTATTGACACAGGGCCTACCAAAGGGATAACCGACTTTTATTTTGGAAAAAATATAGGTGTTTCGGAGATCATAAATTTAGAGGGCGACTGTAGGGTTGCTGCAAAAATAGAAGTTTGCTCTCCTATAATAACTGGGAGCGGTTGTTTCGGAGCGGTTTCAAGTCCACTAAGCACCTTGTCGATTGGGTCTGGATTATGTTTAAATATAGATGAAGAAAATTGCACTGCAGAAATAACCGCAAATTCTCAATCTCTATCAATTGGAGCCAGTGGAGAATGCTGTGATTCTGATGAATCTGGAGAGCAGTGGATTTCTGAAAAAATGTATAATCCCGGTGATGTAGTTTTATCAGAGGGAAAATGTTATGAAAACATATCTGAGTATGCTGGGTCAGAAAGCCCTCCTTTAACTATTGAAAATGGAGAGTTTTACTGGCAAGAATCAACTTGCCCACCTCCTGAAAATTACTTTTATGCAAATGTAAATCATATAGACTTCGGAAGCGGTTTTATAGTTACTCCTACAACTTTGGGAACGGAGGGAGATTGTTGTTCTGGTGGTTCCGGGGCATCAGTAACGGTTGAAGCTTGTATACCTTATATTTCAGGAAGTGGTTGCGATGGACCTTTGTATTCTCAACTCACTACTTTAGAAATAGGCGACGGATTATGTCTTGATTTAAAAGATAATTGCCACGCAGTAATAAATGCACCCACAAACTGCTTAACAGTACAGGGTAATACCGGAGATTGTTGCTCGGGAGATAGCGTGCCTAGTTTAGCGGATGTCCCTGAGTGGGAAGAAGGAAAAGATTATGAAGTCGGAGATACAGTAAGGGAGGGTGGAGGCTGCTATACAGCGAATACATGGACTAGCTCAAGCCCAACAGAGTACCCCCCTGATTGGGATAGCATAGATTGCTCTACCCCTCAAGCTTTTAATTGTGTAGATAACATAACTTTTGGAAGCGGTTTATATGTAAGAGGAGGGGATGGTGGTTACCCCGGAGATTGTTGTTCTGGAGGTTCTGGGGGTAATATTATAATAGACGCTTGCACTCCTACGATTTCAGGAGGCTGCAGTGGTGAATCCTCAATTTTAAATAATTTAGTAGTAGGTTCTGGGTTGTGCTTAGATTTTACTGAAAACTGCGAAGCTGTTATTAGTACTTTAAGTAATAATTGCTTAACGGTGCAAGGTAATACCGGAGATTGTTGCTCGGGAGATAGCGTGCCTAGTTTAGCGGATGTCCCTGAGTGGGAAGAAGGAAAAGATTATGAAGTCGGAGATACCGTAAGAGTAGGAGGAGAGTGTTATACTGCAAATACATGGACCAGCGCCGGCCCAACAGAATACCCTCCAGACTGGAGCGCTACGCCTTGTGATACTCCTTACTCGTTTAATTGTGTGCAGAATATAACTTTTGGAAGCGGGTTATATGTAAGAGGGGGAAGCGATGGGGGAGACGGAGATTGTTGCGAGCCGGGATCGGGAGGAAACATAGTAATAGACGCTTGCACTCCTACGATTTCAGGGAGTGGATGCTATGGAGAAGGCTCTTCGATTTTAAATAATTTAATAGTAGGCTCTGGCTTATGTTTAGATTTCACTGAAGACTGTGAGGCTGTTATTAGCTCTACTAGTTCTTCAAACCTGAAAGTTTCTTCTACCGGCGATTGCTGTACTGGGGAAGGAGAATATTCAAGTTTTAACGGGGTTCAAGAAATATTATTCGGCGCAGGACTTAATGTGTCAGCTACCGGAGAAGAATCAAAAGGAGACTGTTGTAATGAGACCAGCGGAAAAAGTTTAATTGTTGAAGCTTGTCTTCCTACAATAATAGGAACTGTATGTTCTGGATCTCCTTCTGATGTCTGTCCTCCTGATATGCCTGTGTGGAGTCCGATGGAACACTATCACAATAATATGGTAGTTTGCTACAAAGGCAGTTGCTGGGTTGCAAATAATTGTATACCAATGGCCGACAATCCTCCCGGAGCTAATGATAGGTGGGATCCTTATAATTGCGGAGACTTTGAAAGAGGCGAGTCGTCTGTAGAGGAGGTGCCTTTTAATAAATTGCATTTAGGTTCTGGTCTTTCATTAGGCATAGGAGAGGATTGTGAAGTTATTATTAGTGCTAATCAAACTCCGGGGATCTCAATTTCAGGAGGGTCTGGAAATTGTTGTGAACTGGATTCTGAAAACGGAAGAATTTTTAATAATATTAGCGGAATTCATTTTGGAGCTGGATTAAGTGTAGAGGCTGGTTCAGAAGGAGATTTTGATGGTTGTACGGGTGCAGGAGGGTTCGCTAGTGTTAGTGCATGTTTGCCGCAAATACAGGGCAGTGGGTGCGAGGGGGAGTTTTCTGGGTCTTTTACATCATTAAAAATAGGTTCGGGTTTATGCGTCAATAGTAGTGATGATTGTTCTGTTGAAATTTCTGCTCCCGGTTTAATAAATAATTCAAGTGCAGGGTTTAATGTTTCAGGAACAAATGGTGATTGTTGCTCCGGAGATACTACTTCTTTTTGGGCAACAGGAATAGGTGAGTTAGAATTTGGATCTGGATTTAATTTAACCTATCTAGGCGGGAAGGACGGGCAGAAGGGAAGCGTTGATTGTTGCGAAGACAATAAACCGGGTACAGCAAATACTCATAAAGTTTTAATAGAACCTTGCGTTCCTTATATTTATGGTTCTGGTTGTGCAGGCTCAGTTCAGGCGCAGTTAAGTTATTTAGAAATAGGATCCGGTTTATGCCTTGAGGACGCAGGAGATTGTTCTGTGAAACTATCTTCTCAGTCTGCTGCTTTATCAGTAGAAGCTCCAAGTGATTGTTGTATCCCATTTGAAGAGTATGAGGCTGACAAGGATTATTTCGGGGGAGAAAAAATAACTTATACATGGACTCAAGCAGGACCTAAACAAGGAACTACTTCTTGTTATGTGTCGTTGAAGGATAGCGTCGCGAGCCCTCCTGATGGAGGTGGTGGGGATGAGTTTTGGGAAGAAGTGCCATGCGATGGAGAGAGTTCTTCTATCGGAGGGGTTACAAATATAAAATTCTTAGAAGGTTTTTATATAGGCGATAGTAGTAATACTCAAGGAGGGGGAGATGATTGTTGTTATCCTCCAAGTGGAGAAATAGAAATTGGAGTTTGTCTGCCTTACATTTCAGGTTCTGGATGTGGAGGGGATTTTTATAACAAACTTGAAACTCTTCAGCTTGGGGCCGGATTATGTTTAGAGGTAATAGACGATTGTACTACTGAAATTAGCACTCTAGCGAAACCTTTAAGTATTGTTGGGTCAGGTGGATGCTGTGATGAAGAAATAGAGACTTACTGTAGTGGAGTTGGGGAAGTAGTTTTTGGTAGTGGATTTAAAGTAATATGCCAAGGAGAGGGAGGAGAGGCTGATTGTTGCGATGATCCAGAAGGAGGAAGTGTCCACATAGAAATTTGCCAGAATACTATTTCTGGATCTGGATGCGAAGGAGATATAGTAACTAATTTAAATCATCTTCAATTAGGTGACGGTTTATGTTTGGATGTAATAGATGATTGCACTACAAAGATTCGTTCTTACTCTTCAGTTTCAATAGGGGTTTCGGGCTCTACAGAAGATTGTTGTGCGGAGGGAGACGGAGGGACTTCAGGAAATGCTTCGTCAATAATTTTTGGAAGCGGATTAAGAGTTTCTACCGCAGGAGATTCAAAGGCCGGAGATTGCTGTGAGGCTGGAACAGAAGGACAGGTAACTGTCACGGCCTGCATTCCTAATATAACTGGTGTAAATTGTGAAGGAGAATCAATTTCTTCACCTCTTTCTACTTTAGGTATTGGTTCTGGATTATGTTTAAATTTTATAGATGATTGCTCTGCTGAAATAACTTCCCCTTCTGTTCCCCTAAGTATATCTGGCTCCGGAGGATGTTGTGGAGAGGAAAGTTCTGAAGTACAAATAAATTCTGTTGGATCTATAGGTTTTGGAAGTGGATTCAGAGTAGTAGGAGCGGGAGGTTCAGAAGGAGATTGCTGTAATGACGGGCAACCCGGAAATGTTACAATTGAAAGTTGTGTCCAGCCTTTATGCGTAGTTGGTTCGGCCTGTGATCCATCCGAGGCAGGAGGGGGCGCCTCAGAAGATTGTTGTCCATATCCTGATTGGGTCTTCGGTCAAGGTTATTCAAAAGGCACGAGAGCATACGACCCCGGAAATGAAGAAGAGGGAGTGTCTCCCGGATGTTTTGAGGCGATAAACGATATTGAGGCAGGATCTCATGCTTCTGAGGACTCCCCTGCTGAGGATTATGAGCATTTCGGGTCTAGTGAATATTGGAATCAGGTAGAAGGGTATTCACAAGGCGGTGGAGGAGGAGGAGGAGGAGGGGGAGGCGGCGGAGGCGGAGCCAGCTCTGAGTTCTGCAATGTTTCTCAAATAGTATTCGGTTCTGGACTCTCGGTAGAGGGAGGCGGAGATGAGTGTGGTGGAGTTATTACCGTAAACAACTGTGTTACGGGAGCAGGTGGCGGAGGAGCTGGAGGTATATCTATTAGTGGAGGTACTTGCAGTGATAATCCATGCGGAGACAGTGAAGGCTCTGCAGAGGTAAGAGGCAATGTCTCGCAATTAAGACTCGGCTCCGGTTTATATATGGTCGGAGGAGGCTCTCAAGAGGGTTGTGAAGGTTCGGATTGGGCGGAGATAGCGCTTTGTAGTGATATAACGGGTTCTTCTTTGTGTGTGGTTGGTTCGGCCTGTGACACATCAGAAGCAGGAGGGGCAGCTTCAGAGGATTGTTGTCCATATCCTACCTATGTTTCATATAGGGCATACGCAGAAGGAAGTATAGTTTATGATCCGGGTTATGGAGATTCAATTCCAGCTGTATGCGCAAAAGCGACAGCACTGCAAGCTGAAATAGGACTAGGTGATGACCCCCCAAGTATTGACTTCGCTCAAGATCCCCCCTATTACGGCAGGTGGACGCCTATAGAAGGTTTCAGTGCCGGCC
>JAAHTG010000786.1_pt1 | contig 25500 bp, 32 predicted proteins | sample 6116081 | NCBI WGS metagenome assembly JAAHTG01 (sample SAMN13939989, study PRJNA603662) | sponge metagenome | isolation source: marine sponge | host: Mycale hentscheli | place: New Zealand | collected 2005 | reverse complement strand
CTGGTATTTATTACACAATTAAAAAGATCCTGAACAACACACACACACAAACACAAACACACACACACAAACACACACACAACAACACACAAACAGAGAGAGAGAGAACAACGACCGACCAACCGACCAACCAACCGACCGACCAACAGAGGGAGACAACCGAACAACCACCACCACCGGACACAGATCCAGACCACCACCCGACCACCAGAAAAACGGCAAAAAGTTCCGGAGAAAATTTCCAAAACAAGACCCCCACCCCCAAAAAACAAATCACTTTTCTAAGAGGACTTCTCATCGTATGACCTATAATAACCCTCAACCCCGACATATCTAAAAAAATTTTATATCTTTGTAAAAAATAAAACAAGGACTATGAAAAAAATGACAAACCCTTTTATTGGCTCTGACAATGTTGGAGGACTTTATGTTGAGGATGGAAGATTAAAAAACGAAAGAGCAGACGGAGAAACAGGTATTGCTCAGGCAGCTCGAATTAGAAGATCAGTAAAGAACGATAGAAAAATAAATAGAATAGCTGAAGGTATAGAATTAGCTGAAGATAAAAAGAACTGGAGAGAGTTAGAGTTCTAAAGGATTCCCATTTGTTCTGTTGTGAAAGGAGGTTAGGATTGTATCCTGCCTCTTTTTTTTATATATATGTCGAAAACCGACACAACAATGTCGTTTTATTTTTAAACCGACACAAACTAACTTATTGATTATTAACTATTTATATTCTTTTGTGTCGAAATGTCGAAAAAGAATAGAAATATATAGAAAAATAAATATATATATAATAAGAAAATATATATATATAGTTAAGCAACTTTTTTTCGACACATCGACACAACTCTAATTATATTTTTATATCTTTGCATAAATTAATTTTAATTAAATCATAACATAATGGCAGACCAAGGATACGTTCCTAAGGACTTATCGTTTGACGATAAGGCGAGGAAAAAACTAACATCGGGAATCTCAAAAATATCTAAAGCAGTTAAGTCAACACTCGGACCCCAGGGTCAAACGGTGTTAATAGAATCAGCAGAGCATACACAAGGGTTAACCATCACTAAAGACGGAGTAACTGTAGCTAAGTCAATCTTTCTTATTGATCCCATAGAGAACCTTGCGGTTCGTATGATGAAACAGGCGTCTGAAAAAACGGCTAATACAGCTGGAGATGGGACAACTACTGCTATTGTTTTAACTGAAGCGTTAGTAAAGGCGGGAGAAAAATATATAGAGGAAGGGATGAGTACTATTAATGTAGTTAGGAAAATAAGAGTTCAGGGAGAAATAATAGATAATAAAATAAAGGAGCAAGCTGTTGAGGTAACTGAAGATATGTTAGAAGATATCGCTACAATCTCTGCAAACAATGATGTCGAGATTGGTGAGATTATTGCTAAGGCCTATAAAGAGGTGGGTCGTGATGGTATAGTAACAGTGGAGCGTTCTCAAACAGACAAGACTTATGCTGAGGTTACTAATGGGATAAAAGTAGATAGGGGGTATTCTTCACCTATGTTTATTAATAACCAAAGGAAAGATGAGTGTATATATGAAGGAGTAAAGGTTCTTATATGTGATAGTGAGATTAGTAATATCTTACAAATTGAGAATATCCTCAAACCAATTATAAACTCGGGAGATAAATTATTAATAATTGGAGACTGTTCCCAAAATGTTATAAATACCTTAGCGGCTAATGTTCAGCGTAATGGTTTAAAGTTCTGTAACATTCCTCCACCATCCTTTGGATACAAAACTCACGAATTAATGCAGGATATCGCTTTCGCCATAGGAGCGAAGTATTTTTCTGAGAAGACCGGAGACGACTTGTCTGTGGTTAGATTAGAGGATTTAGGATATGCTGATAAAATAATTGTAGGAAAGGACTCTACTATTATAATTAAAGACGGAGAGATTAGTAAAGAGACCATAGAGAGAGTAGAAGAACTAAGAGACCAACAAGAAAGATTAACAGCTAAACATGAGAAGGACTTTATTAATGAAAGAATAGCATCTTTAGTTGGAGGAATAGGATGTATATATGTAGGGGCTACTTCTGATATAGAACAAAAAGAAAAATTTGACCGAGTCGATGACTCGGTATGCGCTGTGCGCAGTGCCTTACAAGAAGGGATTGTTCCGGGAGGAGGACTTTTATTATATAATATAGCTCAGTCTTATAACGGTAATCATCCTTGGGATAAGATTATTAAGGAATCTTTAGAGTCTCCTTTAATTCAAATATTATTAAATGCGGGATTAAACTATAAAGATGTGTATAGTAAAAAATTAAAAAAGAATGAAGGGTATAATGTGGTGACTGGGAAATATGGGGACATGTTTGAGATGGGAGTAGTAGATCCAGCCAGAGTAACCACTCAAGCTCTCTCTAATGCAATCAGTGTGGCGACCACCATACTAACTACCAATGCTATAGTTACCCACGCAAGAATACATACTGATGCGTAGATTAATAATATGGTTGTTTGGTATGAAATATAAAAATAATTTAGAGTCAAATTTAAAAAAATATGAAGCCAATAGGAAAGTACATAGTAATTAAGACAATAAAGGAAGAGCTTAAGACTGAGTCAGGACTTTTATTATCCTCTCAAGACGCTTCTGACTTTAGATATAAAAAAGGAGAGGTTATAAAACCAGGAACTCAGGTGGATGTGATACAAGAAGGGGATATTATTTATTATGATGGGTCAGCAGGACATCAGATGTTAATTGAAGACAATCCTTATACTATTATTCAGGAGAGAGATGTCGTGGTAGTGATATAATATTTTTTATATCTTTGCATCTATGAGTACAATACCAGCTGGAACTAAATTTCATGGAGTAGACACCTCAATAGAAACAACAAACAAAGGATCTTATTTAGCTAATAGCTGGAGAGACGCTTATACAATTGAGGAATTAGCAGCTGCTATAAATATTATTATTGAGGACACTCAAATTATCAGACTTGTTCCTTACTTTCAAGAAGCATCTCCTGCTGGCAGCGATACATATACAGCTACAAACAATATAGTTGATTTTTCTTGGATAGGGGGTGGAGGCCCTGGTACATATGAATTTATACTTCCAAGTGCTGCAGCTATTCCTTATCGAAAAATAAGATTTGTAAATGATGGCTCTGTTACTGCTTCCGAAAAAATTCACATAACAGCACCAGGAGCGGAGACTATTGATGGAGCGTCTTTTTATGAAATTAATAAATCATACAATGGGTGTGCGGTTTGGTCTGATGGCGTACAGTGGGTTGTTATACAAGCAAAGTCTACTTAAACTTTTCTTGTTTTATAAACTGATTCATTTCTATAATCATATTACGGTAAACTTTATCCATATAAGAGGCATCGTGTCTAAATAAAGGGTTAGCCTGTGGGCTTTCTCCTATTTCTTCTCCGTTTAATTTCTTATATAGAGTGTTAACCAGTCGTTTACCCTTATAAGACAACTCATAAAGGGTAGTCTCTTTTCCTTTACGTTTCCTCCAAACATGTATATACCCTTGATTCAGAAGACGGTAGAAACGAGGTTCGTCCCATGACATACACTCTTCAAACTCTTTAAACTTTGTTTTGTTAAATATCTGCTCACTATAAAGGAAAAACAGCATATCTATATCTGGAGTTCCGATTAGGTATTTGGCTTTAGCCCAATACCTTATCACCCTCCAGTACTTCATGTAATCGTGGGAGGGCTGAACTCTATCGTAGTTCTTTCTTATTATATTTGGCATTAAATTTAATTTGTATCTTTGCAAGAACAAAAGTAATAAAATTATGCCAGATCCTAAGAAAAAAAGAAAAGTAATTAAGAACTACGTTAAAGACGCTAAGCCTAAACAGGTAGTTAAAACTAAGATGGGCCAGAAAAGGAGGCTCAATACTTTATCAAAGAAACGTAGATCAGCTTTAGAAATTAACCAAGACAAAAAATACTAAATAGAGATAAATAATTATTGTTATCTTTGTAAAAATAATTTTAAAACAAAACATATGAAAAAAACATTATTTACAATTGGGATTATATTGTTATCTTTAAGTGCGTCTGCACAATACATGATAACCACAACAGTTAACACTCCTGAGGAAGGAGAAAGTTGGGAAACATCACACGTTACAGATAATATGGGGGTTGCTTATACTCACAACAACATCACTGTAGGGATAGTAAAAAACGGAGATGATTATGATATGATAGGAAGATATGGTATGAATAACAACATATATATATCTGCACAAATGTCGTCAGAGTCTTCTGATGATTTAAAAATAGGAATTGGATATTCATTACAGTTATGGAAGGATTTATACATCGAGCCATACTACATGAAAGAACTTGATTCCGAAGAAGAAGGAAGTGTAAAAGTAGGATTAAGTTATAAATTATAAAATCAAAATTATGAAAAAGCAAGGTTACAATTCGAGATTAGATGATTCTTTAGGAAACAAGCATAAAGGGAACCATTCTCAATCTATGAAAGATAGAAGAGATGAGTCTAAAGCAATGTCTAAAAAAGACTACGGTCATGCATATGGTGGAGATCACAATATGTCTTACGAGTGTATCAACAACGTAAAGAAAAAGATCGGAGCAGCAATTAAGAAGTAATGGCTGGACGTACTAAAAAAAATAAATTCCCAGAAATAAAAGAATCCAGACAAGGAGCTTTTACTAAGTGGGCTAAAAATAACGGATTCAAAGATGCGTGTAGTGGAGCTTCTGCTGTCATGAAAAATACTAAAAAGTATTCTGACAAGGTAGTTAAGATGGCAAACTACGCTAACAACTTTGGATGTAAAACAAAATAAGATGGGAAAAATATTAATTTGGTTAGGAGAGTCAATCTCTAACCTATGGTGTAAATTTAAGTGTAAATGGAATTGGATGATGAGTAAACTAATGTTTACTGTAAAGGATTGTCCTAATAAACTTTGTACTTGTAATAAATAGTTTTAATGAAACGAACTAAAATTGAAGATATCCCTACGAGAGCTAAATCCCGAGGTTTAGGAGATACGATAGAGAAGTTTACTAAAGCTACAGGAATCAAAACCGCAGTAGACACTCTCACTAAAAGTACGGGAGGATGCGGATGTAATAAACGGAAGGATACACTTAATAGGGTGTTTCCTTATAAAAATAAATAAAAGATGGCATATCAAAAATTACAAATAAGTGAAGGATTAAGCGTTATAACAAGCGCAACTGTTAATATACCTGACCCATCAACAGAAGTGCTGACTGGGATTGCTGATTTTTCAGTAGCAGGAGTATTAACTGATGTAGGGACAACATTTTTAACTGACGGAATTCAAACGATGAGTCCAGGACCTGCGATTGTATATAATACAACAGCAGGTATAGCTTATTATGTAACTGAGATTACTGATGATCTAAACCTCGCATTAAGCCCATCCTCTGCTGGAGGGGCTACGGATTCCTATACCATATATAATGCCTCTACAGTTGGTTGTATTTTATACGTAGGAGGACTTGGAAATTTAACGGTACAGATGGCACAACAAAACGGAAACAGTGCCACACCTAAAGAGTTAACATTTGCAAATTTACCTGCCGCTTCATTCTTACCAACACAAGTTGTTAGGGTAGCAGCTACAACTACAGCTACGGACATTATAGCTCTCTGGTAATATGTCTACGGGAATTGGAGTAGGCGTAAGCCCTGTATTTTCTGAGATCGTATCTGACGCGTCTGCTATAATAGTTCCTTTTGTAGTAAGAGTTATCGCTGATGGCGGAGTAATAGAGGCGAAGGCTTGCTTATTTGCATTATTAACTAATTTAAACAAGATAGAATGAGTTTATTAGATGATGTAAGTATAGTAATAACCCCTAACGCATATAAGGCAGGAACTTTGTATGCAGTTATACCTACACCTACTGAGGGTTCTGAACTTGTAACTAATGGAGATTTTGCTACAGATACAGATTGGTCAAAAGGAGGTTCTTTTGCAACCATCACAGGTGGCGAGGCGGTGCTTATATCTGCTCCAAATGCATCTGATACATTTTATCAAGCCATATCAGGATATGCTAACAAAAGGGTTATTGTTGTTTTTGAAATAACTGACTATACTGAGGGAGCGATTAATGTTTCGTGGGAAGGAGTTAATGGAAATAACGCAAGTGGATTAGGGGTATATTCTCAAATTTTAACTTTAGCCTCAGGGAATGCAAATTTTAATTTTAGAACTGTTGGAACAACCACTCTAAAAATAGACAACGTATCAGTAAAAGAATACACATCAGCAGATATGGATGTTACAAGAGCAACTGCTGCTACAAGAGTAGATGAAGATGGTTTAGTAAATTATGCTGAGATTTTAGGTAGTGAGGAGGTTACTAATGGCGATTTTGCAACTGATAGTAATTGGAATAAAGATGCAAATTGGTCTATAGCTAATGGAAAAGCCACAAGCACTGGTAGTGGTAGAATGTACCAAAGAATACCAGAATTAGAAGGAAATGTAGGAACAGTTGTGCAAGTTACTTTTGATATAGTAGAACGTACAAGTGGTGGTGTAGTAGTTAATTGTTATGGTGGATCGTCAAGTCTGTTTTCTACTGTAGGCACACATTCTTTTGTAACTACAACTACAAACAGCTTAAATTTATACTTTAATAATTCAGGTGCAGGAAATTTAGTAGGTTCAATAGACAACGTATCAGTAAAAGAAGTTACAAGAGATAACGTACCTCGTATAGACTACACAGGAGGAGGTTGTCCACATATATTAGCAGAGCCAATGAGGACTAATCTTATTCCTTATAGCGAAGATTTAACTCAATGGAATAAAGGGAATTTAACTATATCTTCAGATGCTATTGTATCTCCTGATGGAACACAAAACGCTGACACTTTAAATGTAATTGATGATAATGATTTTATATATGAAGGTGCTACTACAACTGCTTCGACTGAATATGTTTTTAGTTTTTATGTTAAAAGAGGTACAATAGCAGAATCGTCTTTAAAATTAGCAGTTTATGATGACACTAATAATGCTTTTATTGTTTCAAATATATCTTATTCTTCAAGCGATAGTGAATGGACAAGAGTTACTCAATCATTTACAACTCCTGTTGGTTGTATTTTAATTAGGGCTTATGCTTTTAGAAACACATCAACTACATTAGGAACATTTAGTGTTTGGGGCGCACAATTAGAAGAAGGCTCTTACGCAACAAGTTATATTCCTAATTTCGGTACATCAGCAGGAGTTACAAGAAACCAAGACATCTTTACAAGAGATGGTATAGGTAGTTTGATTAATAGTACAGAGGGGGTTTTGTTTGTTGAGATGGCTGCTCTAAGTGATGATGGTACTTTTAGGTCTATATCTCTATCAAATGGAACACCAACAAATAGGGTAACAGTAAGATACAATACAACAAGTAATTCTATTAGTGCTTTTGTTTATCAAGGGTCTTCTACTATTCTTTCTTATAATAATATAGTTACAGATGTTAAAGATTTTCATAAGTTAGCAATAAAGTATAAAAGTGGCGACCTTGCATTTTGGGTAGATGGTATTGAAGTGGCTACAAGCACAACATCTTTTACTTTCTTACCATTAACTGAACTTGATTTTGATAGAGGAGGAGGTGATAGGTTTTTCTTCGGAAAAGTAAAACAACTACAAGTATATAACACAGCACTAACAGATGAGCAACTATTACAACTAACAGGAGAATCAGGAACTGACTTTTATGAATCTTATGCAGAGATGGCGGCTGCATTAACATATACATTACAATAATGGCGAATCCGAGTTTACAAATAGGTAATGGAAATTGGGCAATAAAAGAAGATGATCTATTAGGTTATAGCAAGGCAGGTACAAGATTCGTGCCTGAACCAATAACAATGACAAGAGCATCAGCGGGTACAAGAGTTAATCCTGAAGGATTGGTTGAAACTGTTGGGAGTTTAGGCAGTGAGTTAATTACTAATGGTAACTTTAGTGAGATAGGGCCAGAAGAAGTAACTAATGGAGATTTTAGTCAGATAGGTAGTGAGCAAGTAACTAATGGCGACTTTGCTACAGATAGTAATTGGAGTAAGGGTACAGGTTGGTCTATTGCAAATGGAAAAGCAACACACGCAGGTGGTTCAAGCAATACCTATATTAATCAACTTAATACTACAACAGTAGGTAAGGTTTATAAAGCAGTTTTTACTCTTTCAGGTGGTTTAAATGCTACTAATTATATACAGACATACGGCTCAAGTGCATACCCTGATTTTTCAAATCAATATACTTCAGCAGGAACTTATACTCTTTATTTTACTGCTGATGCAACTTTCTTTAGGTTTAGAGCAGTATCTCCTGATAATGATGTTTCAGTAGACAACGTATCAATAAAAGAGGTTGGGCAAGATTGGAGTTTAGGTACAGGTTGGTCAGTAGAAGATAATCAATTAGTTTCGGTAGCAGGTACGGCTGCTTATACAACTCAAGCATCTGTAGGTGAAATAGGAAAAACTTATCAAGTTACAGTAGATGTAGATGAAGTTTCAGCGGGACAAACTTATGCATATACAGGTGTGGGTGGTACTTGGTATACTATAACATCTCCAGGTGTTTATACTTTTTATGTAGTTTGGGATAGTTCTACGTCATTTGGAATATATAAAAATTCTACTTTTGCTGGCAAATGGAATAGTATATCAATAAAAGAAGTAGGTCAAGATTGGACTTTTGGTGATAATTGGACTATAGACCAGGCAAATAGTAAAGCTACATCTGATGGTAGTCAAACAGGAAATGTATCTCTAAAACAATTAAATTCTACAAATAATTTAGTAACAGGTAAAACTTATAAAGTACAGTACACCATATCCGAATGGACAGCAGGTGCTATCAACCCTCATTTAAGAGGAACAGCAATAGGTAATGTTTCTGGAAATGGACCTCAAGTAGTTTATGGTACAGCAGGAGCTGGTTCTGATGGATTAAACTTATATGCAGGTAGCACTTTTAGTGGTAGTATAAGTAATGTATCAGTAAAAGAAGCAACAGTATTTGACTTAGCCAGAGTAGATTATACAGATGGTACTTCAAGTTTATTAGTAGAGCCACAGAGGACTAATTTACTTACTTATAGTGAGGACTTTAGTAATGCAATTTATATAAAAGATAGTACTGTAAGTGTTGGTACTACAAATAATGTTTCCCCAAGTGGCGAATCTAATGCAACTAAAATAGATGTTACAGCAAGTGGTCGTATTTATTCAAATCTTACAACAGATACTTATGTTTCAAGTATTTTTATAAAAGCAGGAACTTTTGCTTATTTTAAATTAGCAGGTGTTCAAGTAGATTTAGTAGCCGAAACAAATGCAAACGGAACAATAGAATCTTTAGGTAATGGGTGGTTTAAAGTAGGTGTCAATTACACAGGAAGTAGACCATTTCAAATACAAGCATATCCTGATGGAACATACTCCCCACATACAACTACAGGAGATTATTATATATGGGGTTCTCAAATAGAACAAGCCTCTTACGCTACATCTTATATTCCAACATCAGGAGGTGCAGTTACTCGTTTACAAGACCAATACGAAAAGACAGGAATTAGTGATTTGATAAATAGTGAGGAAGGGGTTTTGTTTATTGAAATGGCTGCTTTACAAACTACAAATACTAATTCAGAGTATTTGGCTATATCTGATGGGACTTATACCGAAAACAGTATTATGTTTCAATTAAGAAATGGGGCTAATCAGTTAGCAGTTTGGTCTTATAGTGGTGGTGTTAATCAAACTGCTAAAATACTTACTTTAACAGATATAACTGATTTTAATAAGATAGCTATCAAATGGAAAGTAAATGATTTTGAAGTTTTTGTCAATGGTTCTTCAGTTTATTCTTTAGGTACATATACAGCGCCAACAGGATTAGATAGAATAGAATTTTCAAGAAATGGTTCGGCTAATTTCTACGGCAAAGTAAAACAACTACAAATATATAAAACAGCATTATCAGATGATGAACTTACAATACTAACAGGTACATCAGGAGTACATTTTTATCCATCTTATGCAGCTATGGCTTCTGTGTTAACTTATACAATAGAATAATGGCAAATCCAAGTTTACAAATAGGAAATAGTAACTGGGCAATAAAAGAAGACGATCTTTTAGGTTACAGTACAGTAGGAACAAACTACCTCCCTAAACCAATGACAATGACAAGAGAGTCAGCAGGTACAAGAGTTAATCCTGAAGGTCTTGTTGAAACTGTTGAGTTGTTGGGTGCTGAACTTGTAACTAATGGAGATTTTGCTAATTGGACAGGAGATAATCCTGATAATTTTCAAGTCCTTAATGAAAATGCTGCTAATTATGTAACAGAAAGTAGTAATCAACTTAGGATGGTTTCAGATAATTCAGCGACTATTGCTATAAGACCACAACCTACAAGTATGCTTACTGTAGGAAAAATATATAAAGTTTCTGTTGATTTGACATTTACTACAGGTTCTATTGACATCTCAGGAAATTCTTTTAATTCAAATGGAACAAAAGTTTTTTATATTAATGCAGGTGCTACATACTTACAGATAGCAAAAACATCTGCTTTAGATGTATTAATTGACAACGTATCAGTAAAAGAAGTTACAAGAAACAATCTTGCAAGAGTAGATTATACAGATGGTACTTCAAGTTTATTAGTAGAGCCTGAGAGGACTAATTTACTTGAATATAGTGAAGATTTTAGTCAAAGTTATTGGAGAAAAGATAAATTAACATTAACATCAAATTCTATTATATCTCCAAGTGGAGAATTAAATGCTTCTTTACTTCAAGAAACGGTGTACACTTCCTCAGTGCCAAGTTTTGATTTGAATGGTGCAGTCACTTTAAGTGCAGGAACTTATACTTATACTTTTTATATAAAAAATAATAATGGCAGATATTTGGGAATAAGTTTTGGCTCAAGTTCAGAAAGAGTAAGAACAAATTTTGATTTTACCACTAACACTTTTAAAACACTTATTTTTAGTGGAACTACAACAGGTACAGCATCTTTTACAACTTTAGGTGATTTTTATAGAATAACTATAACGGCAACTTTTCCATCTTCTATTCCCGCTGACACCGTAGTTATGCCTTTGGCAACTGACACATACCCATACTATGCTACTCAAAATTCTGACAACAGGTCTTTCTATCTATGGGGTTTTTCTGTAGAAGAAGGCTCTTACCCTACATCCTACATACCTACAGATGGCACTACAGTTACAAGAGTACAAGACCAATACTCAAAGACAGGAATTAGTGATTTGATTAATAGTGAGGAGGGGAGTTTTTTTGTTGATATAGCTGCAATTAGCGCCACTCCAGGCGCACAACTATCTATAAGTTTAAGTGGAAATGGTAGCACTGATAGAATACTTATTTTTACAGGTTCAGGAGGTGGCGAGTGGAATGTTCAATTTAAAAAAGACGGCGGAACTTTTCTTAACGTGAAAAAAAGTATTACAGTATCAAATCAATCTAAATTGGCTGTTTCTTGGAAATCAGGTAAATACCTTATGTATATAGATGGGGACAAAGCAACTAATTACACTGTAGGTTCTGAAACAGAATCAACTACTTTTGATGTGGGTGATTTAAATAACTTACAATTTAATCCTCATTACGGTACTACATCTAACCCTTTCTACGGCAAAGTAAAACAACTACAAGTATATAAAGAAGCTCTATCAGACTCAGAATTAGAAACCTTAACAACATAATAATATGAATATATATAAATTACAATACACAGACAAAACAGAAGGAGATGCAGATTTACTTTCTAAAGGTACTTATGAAGTAGTAACTGAAGAAGGAGTTACTCAAGATGTTTACATTAATGGAACTCAAGCTATAGTCTATATAGGACAGATAGTAGAGATCCCAGGAACTTACGGCCCTGATGGACATGAAATAACGCCACCTGTTTATTACACAGGAGTTTATTACGACTTAATGACTACAGAAGAAATTGACTTTGGAGCTAATGAGATATTCCCAACAGATTGTGCTCATTCGTTTTTAGGTTGGGCGAAGAACGCAGAAGGTACTGATGTAGAACCTGAGGAAGAAGAATAAATAAATTATTATATTTGCAACTATGAATTGGACTCAAACAAACACCTCGAACGAGGAAATTATTTACATACAATCTGATACAGGAGTAGACAATTACGTACAAACAGTTACATTTAATTATTAAAAATGAATAAAGGAATGAGAGACACGATTGAAGTAGCAGCCGCTAATGGAGGAGCGTTAGGATTAACCCTTACCCAATGTAACGAACTTTTACAGTTTATTTCCCTTACTTTAGCGATAGCCTTTACGGTTTATAAGTTCGCTAAAGGAAAGAAGAAATGAGTTATAAATATTTTACCTTAAAAGAATTTGACTCTCCAGATGTTCCTGGTTCGGGCGAAAATATGAATCATGATTTTTTAGAGCTTTTAGATTTTGCTCGAGAAGAAGCAGGAGTTCCTTTTAAAATATCTTCTGGATTTCGTACACAGGACTATAATAAAGACTTATTAAAAAGAGGGTATCAAGCCTCTAAAACCAGCTCACATCTTAAAGGGTGTGCCGCAGATATTGTGTGTACGGATTCTGTAAAAAGAAGTACAATAGTTAGAGCTTTAATCAATGTCGGATATACCAGATTGGGGATTGCAAAATCCTTCATACATGTTGACAACGACCCTGATAAACCTGACGCAATTTGGCTATACGCATAATGGCAGAGAAAAGCAGAATGAAATGTAACCGAGTTGTATCTTCTGACCGACCAGGTAAGAAGAAGATGGTTAAAGCGTGTGAGGGCGGTAAAGAGAAGTTAATTCACTTTGGGGCTAAGGGTTATGGTCATAACTATTCTGCGGCTGCAAGAAAGTCTTTTAAAGCAAGACATAAATGTGGAACAGCAAAATCAAAACTAACAGCAAGATACTGGTCGTGTAAAAAATTATGGGCAGGCAAAGGGGGTTCAACTAAAAGTTCACCATCTAACAGGAGAGGTAAATATTAAAAAAATTATGAATTGGCTTACAAAAATATTCGGAGGAGCTGCGGGAGATGTTGCGGATAAAGTAGCAGGAATTGCGGATCAATTTATTCAAACTAAAGATGAAAAAGCTAAGTTTGAAATGGAGATGGAGAAGCTTTTTATTTCAGCCGAAGAAGCAATTCAAAAAAACGTAACGGAAAGATGGAGTCATGATATGACCAGCGATTCCTGGTTAAGTAAAAATGTGAGACCTATGGTTCTTATATTTTTAGTTGTATGCACAGTGTTAATGATATTTATAGACGCGGGGTCTATTAATTTTGTAGTCGAAGAGAAATGGACATCTTTATTAGAGATCGTTTTAATAACTGTTATTGGAGCTTACTTTGGAGGCCGTTCGTTTGAAAAAATTAAAAAGTAATGGCTAAGTTGGCAGGGTTCATATTTAGAGGTAATCGACAGAAGAAACGCCCCGGAGTTCACTCTAAATCTAAGAGTAGTAAGTTGAAATCCAGCAAGAATTATCTTAAGAAATATAGGGGTCAAGGAAAGTAAAACTCATTCAAGAAGTTTTATTATCTTTGTATAAAATTAATCATAAATAAAATTTAATAAAATGAAGAAAATTGAAGAGAAAGAATTAGAAGGATTACAAACTTTAAACCTTGAGTTTACTAAACTTAAAACACAGTTAGGAGACCTGTCTTTACAAAAGCATGGAATCTGTTTAAGAGTAGAGGAATTAAAGTCAGAGTTTGGTCTTTTAGAGAGAGAATTAATGGATAAGTATGGTGAAAACGCTGTCATTAATATGGAGACAGGGGAAGTAAAAGAAAAAGAAAAAGAAGAAAATGGCAAAAATAAGTAATACTACCGTATATCCAAACATAATACCCACTATTGATGACTATGTGGTGTTGACTGATGTTAATGTTAAATATTCAATATAGAATAGTTAAATTTTAAGATATGGCAAAAATTGAAAACATTATAGTATATCCTACGGTCACACCGTCAGCGGATGATTTACTAATAGCAACAGATACAAGTAATAATAACGAAACTGTTACGTTTTTAGTTGGAGACATAACGGGAGGAGGAGTCCTTCAGGGATTACAATCTGTATTAGATACAGGTAACATAGCTACTCAAACTATAGATTTGACTGGGGATATAAATCTACTGGGAGGACCAGGGGTTGGATTCCTTGAAACTTGTCAAATAAAACTTGGTGGGGGTTATGGAACTGTTGGACAGGTAATCACATCTCAAGGCCCAGGGTCTTGCGCAACATGGGCGTCTCCGGCATCAGCATCGTGTTGTAGTTTAGATGACACCCTTACAATAGGAAATACTTCATCACAAGATATTGTATTATCCAGTGGTCAATTTCAAGCTACCGGAGCGGGTGGAGGAGTGGTTATATCAACCCCTTCTATTTTAACCAACAGTGGAACTTCCTCATTTACAGGACAAGTAAATATTAATAGCACTACATTAAATTTTAACGCAACAGCTCTATTGAATGATGGAACTGGTTCGGTAGGAACTCCGGGACAATTTTTAACATCTACAGGAACAGGGGTGGCTTGGTCGAGTACATTGCCTCCAGCTTCTTGTTGTGGTCTTCAATCTACTCTTTCCGCAGGAAACACTTCTACGGGTCAAAATGTGACTTTATCAGGAACAGGTTTGTGGACTTTTGAGGCTAACGTAAGTATAGAGTCAGACGCTACTAATGTCTGGAATGGTACAAATACTTTTTCAGCTACATCGACTTTAGACTTAGACGGACCAATAGAAGATAGTTTAGGTTCAGAGGGGTTAGCAGGACAAGTTCTTTCCTCAACAGGAACAGGGGTAGAGTGGGTAGCAGCTTCCGCTGGAAGTCAAGACCTACAATCTGTATTAGATACAGGAAACACAGCAACAGGGGCAGGTGCAAATATAACAATCTCTGGATTTATAAAACCAGGGCAGATTACAGACACATCAGGGGCAACAGGAGCTATCGGACAGGTTTTAACATCCACGGGAACAGGGTTAGCGTGGTCGAGCTCCGCTTGTTGTGACCTTCAAGACACATTAACGGCTGGAAATACCGCTACTACTGATATAGTTTTATCAGGAATTGGAACTAATCTTACAGCTCCTTTGGTGATTCCAGGGTTAATTCAAGACGGGACAGGAGCTACAGGAGCTGTCGGACAAGTTTTAGGATTAAACGCTGGAGCTACTGCAATAGAATGGGTAGCCGCTGGAGGAGGAGGAGGAGGGATTATGTTAAATTCTTCCACCTTCAAGTTTAACGCTTTAAATCTTACGGTAAACACAGGTGACTGGTCATCACTGCCCGTTCCTGGGGATAGTGATTTCTCCTCCGGGGTGTATGGATTAACACATTTACTTGCTACAAGCCCCACCACTTATAATAGTATTCGTCTTAAATCAAATTCTTATTATGAAAATACTAAGCGCGGAGCATGCGATATATCGACTGTATGTGAAACGATTTGTTCTATGGATATAAACTGGGTATTCAGGTGCTCTACAGCTATTACACTAACTGGCACTTTTGAAGTATATAAATATGACCCCTGTAATGAAGATGATCCTGGGGCTGTAGTAGTTGCTACATGTCCTTTCAGTACCCTCACTTCTGGAGGTGGGAACTTAGGTCAGGGTTGTTGTGAGATGACATTAAGTGCGGAGTCAGGAGTTACAACATTACAGGATGGGTGGGCTCTTGGGTTTTATATTAATTGGACTATGGAGGGTGAAGATACACCAGTAGACCTGATGGTAAACCATTCTCTTACATCTTTTCACCACACATGTGAATAAAAATAAATAAAATCAAATGAAATGGAAATTAGAAAAATATCAATTGGAGCAGATTATAAGTCTGGAGCAATGCATTATATTGTTGGCCAAGACGTTTTAGGGGGGACTCATATTATACATCTTATTCAACGAACCGATGAATCTTTTAAAATTTGGATTCAAAAAAACGAAGAGATATATATGTGGAAAGAATTCTTAACCACTCTTCCTGTGTCGTTAGAATACAATATAAATTTTTAATGAGGTCTCCTCATAATTTTATTGTAACCCCTGTAAAAAACAAGCGTTATGATAACACCAAGGAATTAGGAGAGGTAGACTTTATCACAAGTGTGTCTCAAGAAGATCACCAATCATCCAACCGTTTTGCTACTGTTATTTCATTGCCTATTAATTATAAAGGAGAGATAAAGGAGGGGGATATATTATTAGTTCACCATAATGTGTTTAAGTTCTATTATGATATGTATGGGAGACAAAAAAGTGGGAGAAGTTATTTAAAAGATAATTTATTCTTAATAGATAATGAACAGTTTTTCTTATATAAGAAAAAAGATAAATGGAAATCTCATGGAAAATATTGTTTTATTAAACCTATAGAAAGTAAAGATTCTATTATCTATAAGGGAACTAAAGAAGAACCTTTGTTTGGTGAGGTTAAATATATTAATAAAGAACTCCTAAAGTTAGGGGTAAAAGAAGGAGACCAAGTTTCCTTTACTCCAGATAGTGAATATGAATTCAATATAGACGGGGAAAAACTTTATCGTATGTTTACTAACAACATAACTATGATTGTATGATACATATTGTAGATAATTTTATAGATAAAGATTTGTTTAAGTTAGCTACGGGTTATCTTAAAAAAGGAGAGTTTCTAAAACAAACAGTTGGAAATAAAAATTTTTATACCCAAGAATCTCCTGAGTCTTTCACTAAATATGTGGTAGGAAAACTGGGAATGATAGAGGGTCGTCCTATAGAAAGTATTCTGAGTTTTTTTAGAACATCTAACGATACTCAAGATACACAATGGCGTATTCATTCAGACTTAAAAATAAAAGGAGAACACCCAGATAGAGCCGCTGTTTTATATATATCTCCTCGTGAGATGGAGGAATTACATGGAACAGCGTTTTGGGAACACGATATTTATGGGTCATCACTTCCGGATCATGTAAATGAAGATGAATATAATAAAATGATTAGGGTAGATGCCAAGGAGTTAGAAAAATGGAGATTAGTTTCAGTAGCGGGGTATGAACAAAATCGGTTAATTTCATATCCTTCTAATTATTTCCACAGTAAATACCCTAATAAATCCTGGAAAGAAGGAAGAAATGTTTTTGTAATATTTTATAAATATAAAAAAAATGAAAAGCGAAGAAAACTATAAGCCGTTGCCTGAATATCTTTCTATCGGCCCCTCGTCAATACACGGAGCTGGTATTTTTGCAATCGAGGATATTCCAAAAGATATTATTATTGGTATTACTCATATTTACGATCCAGAGTTTCAGCATGATTTTATTCGGACTCCATTAGGGGGGTTTATAAACCATAATGAAAACCCTAATTGCGAACTAATAGAAGATGAAAATGATGATTATAAAAGAATAAAGACAATAAAAAAGATAAATGAAGGGGAAGAGTTAACTTTAAAATATAGTATATATAAATTTAAAAAAAATTAAATCATGGGAGTACAAAAAAATATAGGAGTTCTTAAATTTAAAGTAGAATCTCTTACCACTAACTTACAATCCTTAATATTAGAGGAGAAAAAAACAAGAGACTTAGTGTTAGGTGTTTTACAAATTTTAAAACACATGCCGGGTCATGATGAAGCATTGCAAGAAATAAAAAAAATACATGAAGAAAATGAGCATAAAGGAGATTAAATTAAATATAATAGAAGCTGGAGAAAAAGCTGTCAAACAATTAATTAAGGTAGCTAAGGAGGACATTATTAAGTATGAGTCGGAAGACCCATTGGCAGCGGATAGATTAAAAAATGCAGCTGCTACGAAGAAACTATGTATTATGGACGCTTTTGAAATACTTAAAAGAATAGAGGAAGAAAGATCTCTTCTGGACGGAACAATAATAGATAAAACAAATAATACCCCAAAAGGATTTGCAGAATCAAGATCAAAATAAACTATATACCGAAATAAAAGGGTTTATTCCTAAATCTGTTATCTCTAATAAAAACAGAGGGAGAAGTTGGAGTTATGGATATAACCCAAAATACGATGTAGTGGTTATATCAAAGACGGGACAGATTGAAAAGGTTATTGATATTAACGGACTCAAAATTGCTCTACCTAAACCTCCCAATAAAATCCTTAACAAGGGGGTTAAAAAAGAAGACCAACGATGGGAGTCTACACCTATACCAAAAGAACTCGGAAGAATTAAATCTATATTCCAGTGGCACGAAACACCAGATTACTTTAAATCTCAATGGGTAGATTATATTGAAACAGAGTTTGATAGGAGAGAACAGGGATATTGGTTTATGAGTAACGGGGTTTTAACTTATATAACAGGAACTCATTATATGTACTTACAATGGACTAAGATTGATGTTGGAAATCCTGATTTTCGAGAAGCTAATAGAATTTTTTATATATTTTGGGAAGCCTGTAAGGCGGATAAAAGAAGTTTTGGAATGTGTTACTTAAAAATAAGACGTTCAGGATTTTCTTTTATGAGTTCATGTGAAGGTGTTAATACAGCTACTATTACAAAGGATTCGCGAGTAGGAATACTATCTAAAACAGGATCGGATGCTAAGAAGATGTTTACCGATAAAGTTGTCCCTATATCTAATAACTATCCTTTCTTTTTTAAACCCATACAAGATGGTATGGATAAACCAAAAACAGAATTAGCATATAGAGTTCCAGCGTCTAAGATTACAAAGAAGAATATGCACAAGATATCTGACGAGGAGTTGGAAGGGTTAGATACAACTATTGACTGGAAGAATACTGGAGACAATAGTTATGATGGGGAAAAACTACAATTACTCTTACATGATGAGAGTGGTAAATGGGAAAGACCGGATAATATATTAAACAATTGGAGGGTTACAAAAACATGTTTACGATTAGGTAGTAAAATTATTGGAAAATGTATGATGGGCTCTACATCTAATGCTTTAGATAAAGGAGGGAGTAATTTTAAATCTTTATATCAAGATTCCTTCCCGTCTAATAGAAACGCTAATGGACAAACAAAAAGTGGGCTGTATTGTTTATTTATGCCAATGGAGTGGAATTTCGAAGGATATATAGATAAATACGGTATGCCGGTTCTAAAAACCCCATCTAAAGCTGTTGTAGGGATAGACGGAGAAGATATCGTAGTAGGAGCAATTGATTATTGGGAGAATGAAGTAGATTCTTTATCTAAAGACCCAGACGCTTTAAATGAATTTTACAGACAGTTTCCCAGAACCGAATCACATGCCTTTAGGGATGAAAGTAAACAGTCTTTATTTAACCTAACTAAAATATATCAGCAAATAGATTATAACGATTCTTTAATTATGGATCATCATCTTACCCGGGGTTCATTCTACTGGGAGAATGGGATTAAAGACTCTAAAGTATTATGGGCTCCTAAAAAGAACGGAAGGTTTTTGGTGTCATGGACTCCAGCTAAAGAATTACAAAACCATATTATCACCGAAAGAGGAATGAAAAAACCTGGAAATGAACACATGGGGTCATTTGGATGTGACTCTTATGACATATCAGGAGTGGTAGTAGGAAAGGGGTCTAATGGAGCTTTACATGGATTAACTAAGTTTAACATGGATAACGCTCCTTCCGGAGAGTTTTTTTTAGAATACATCGCTCGGCCTCAAACAGCGGAGATATTTTTTGAGGAAGTGTTAATGGCGTGTATATTTTATGGGATGCCTATTTTATGTGAGAACAATAAACCACGACTATTGTATCATTTTAAAAATAGAGGGTACAGAGGGTATTCTTTAAACCGGCCCGACAAAAGGTATAATAAATTGTCTAAAACAGAAAAGGAATTAGGAGGGATACCTAATACATCGGAAGATGTAAAACAATCTCATGCTTCAGCAATAGAATCTTATATAGAAAAATATATTGGTATTGATTTTACTGGAGATTACAGAGACCAAGGAGACATGGGGGTGATGTATTTTGGACGAACTTTAGAGGACTGGGCTAAGTTTGATATTAGCAATAGAACTAAGTTTGATGCCGCGATTAGTTCGGGTTTAGCTATCATGGCGAATCAGAAGCACTTATACACGCCGTCTAAACAAAAATCAAAAATAAGTGTTAACTTTGCAAGATATAATAACACCAGCACACAAAGCCAAATAATCAGATGAAAAATGTAAAAATAGATATCCAATCTGCCGCCTTTCCTGATCAGTTTGTTTCGGATTCAGAAAAAAAGACAGATGAGTTTGGATTACAGGTAGGTCAAGCGATACAATATGAATGGTTCAGGAAGGACGGAATGAACTGTAGGTTCTATAACCAGTGGGCAGAATTCCATAGATTAAGACTCTACGCAAGAGGAGAGCAGTCTATCAGGAAGTATAAAGATGAGCTCTCAGTAGATGGTGACTTATCTTACCTTAATTTAGACTGGACACCTGTCCCTATTATCCCTAAGTTCGTAGATATAGTGGTTAACGGAATGTCTGACAGGTTATTTAAAGTTAATTGTGTAGCGATGGATGCTATGTCATCAGAAAAAAGAAATGAATTTCAGAGAGATATAGAGAAAAATGTAGTTTCTAAGGATTTGTTTATGAAAATAGAACAAGATTTTCAAGTTCCTATGTTTACCCAAGACCCTAAACAACTTCCTGAGTCTGACGCAGAAATGGAGTTGTATATGCAACTTAATTATAAACCAGGTATTGAAATTGCTAATGAGATAGCTATTAACTGTATGATGGAGGAAAATCATTATCTTGATACTCGTAAACGAGTAGATAGAGATATTACTACTTTAGGGATAGGTATTACTAAACACATGTTTCAGAAAGGGGATGGGATAAGGGTAGAATATGTAGACCCAGCTAATGTTGTCTATAGCTATACCGAAGACCCTTATTTTAAAGATACTTTTTACTGGGGAGAAATTAAAACCGTTCCTATTGGAGAGCTGGTAAAAATAGACCCTACAATTACGAATGAGGATATGGAGGAAGTATCTAAATATAGTCAAGCTTGGTATGATTATTATAATGTAGCTGCAATGTACGAGAACAGTATGTTTGCTCGGGACACCTGTACTCTTATGTATTTTAATTACAAGACCACTAATACTTTTGTATATAAGAAAAAGAAAGTATCGGAAGGGTCTTTCAAAACAGTAGAAAAGGACGATCAATTTAATCCTCCTACAGAAATGCAAGAAGAGGGAAAGTTTGAGAAAGTAGAAAAGAAAATTGACGTGTGGTATGAAGGGGTAATGGTAATGGGGACTAACATTATCTTAAAATGGGAAATGATGGAAAATATGGTTAGACCTAATTCGGCTAACCAATATGCTATGCCTAATTACATTGCATGCGCTCCGTCTTTATATAAAGGAACTTTAGAGTCTATAGTTAGAAGAATGATACCTTTTGCTGATTTAATTCAAATGACTCATTTAAAAATACAACAAGTAGTAACCAAGGTAGTTCCAGACGGAGTGTTTATAGACGCGGATGGTTTGAGTGAGGTTGATTTAGGAACGGGGTCGGCTTATAATCCAGAAGACGCTTTACGATTATATTTTCAAACAGGTTCTGTTGTTGGTAGAAGTTATACTCAAGATGGAGAATTTAACAATGCGAAAGTTCCTATTACCCAACTTAATAGTAATAGTGGTAGTGGAAAAATGCAGATGCTTGTAGGAAACTATAACCATTATTTAAATATGCTAAGACAGGTTACGGGATTAAATGAAGCTCGAGACGCTTCTACTCCTGACCCTAACTCTTTAGTTGGTGTTCAAAAATTAGCCGCTTTAAATTCTAATGTTGCTACTCGTCATATATTAAATGCCAGTTTATATATCACTAAAACTATAGCTGAATGTTTATCAATTAGAACAGCTGATGTTTTACAGTATGCAGATTTTAGAGATGAATTCGCTATGCAAATTGGTAAATATAATTTAGGGATATTAGAGGATATTAAAAACTTATATCTATATGATTTTGGAATATTTATTGAAATGTCTCCAGATGAAGAAGAGAAACAAATGTTGGAACAAAATATTCAAATGGCCCTACAACAACAAGGAATTGATTTAGAAGACGCTATTGATATTAGAACTATAAATAATCTTAAATTAGCAAATCAGTTGCTTAAAGTAAAACGTAAACAGAGTGAGGCGGCTAAACAAGCTGCGGAGCAACAAAAACAAGCGATGCAGGGGCAACAACAACAACAGTTGCAGCAACAAGCGGCTCAAGCTAAAATGCAACAAACTCAAGCCGAGATACAAGCTAAAATTCAAATTAAACAAGCGGAGATTGCTTTTGAGATTGAAAAACAAAATAATGAAGCTCAGTTAAAACGTAGATTAATGGACGTTGAATTTAATTACAATATGCGGCTTAGAGGTCAAGAACAAGAGCAGATAGATATAAGGGAAGAAAGAAAAGAAAAAGGTAAATCTCAAAGAATTGCTGAAGGTAACACTCAGCAGTCTAAAATGATTGAACAACGTAAAAGAAATTTACCAGCTATGACCTTTGAATCTAACGAAGATAGTTTAGATGGATTTGATTTAGCTGAATTCGACCCAAGATAGACCTTAAATAAGTAATATAAATTAGTATTAACTTTGTATAAATTAAATTAAATAAAAATGGAAGAAAATAAATTTGTCGTAAAAGACGTATCTGGAGTTGAAAAATCTAAAGTAGAGGTAGAGGAAAAGTTACTTAAAGAGCATGAAGAAAAGTTTGAAGCTACAGACAGTGACCCTAACGTGGAGCAAGTGGATACAAGCCCTGCAAGTACCTCAACCAGTTCGGAACAAAAAGAAGTACAACAGGAAGGAGAAACACAAGAAAAAACTCCCGCATCAGAGTTAAATGATGCAGACGTTCTTTCTTATATTAAAAATAGGTACGATAAAGACATTGAATCGGTAGATCAATTATTTGAGGAGAAAAAATCAAACGAGGACCTACCAGAAGATGTAGCGGCGTATTTTAAGTATAAAAAAGAAACCGGCCGAGGAATCAGAGATTTTGTAGAATTACAAACGGATTATGATGAAATGGACGGTGACCAAGTGCTAAATGCTTATTATTCTAAAACTGAAGAAGGTTTAGATAATGATGACATTCAAGATATTATGGATGATAAATTTTCATTTGATGAAGATTTAGACGACCCTAAAGATATCAAGAAGAAACAATTAGCCAAAAAAAGAGAACTTGTTAAAGCTAAAAAGTTTTTAACTGAAGAACGTGATAAATATAAAGCTCCTCTTGAGTCAAGTGGGGGTGGGTTATCTGCGGAGGACAAAGAAGAATTTGATAGTTATAAAAGTTATGTAGAGGAATCTACCAGTGCTAAAGAGGCACAGAAAAAAAGGTATGACTATTTTTTATCAAAGACTAACGATGTCTTTAACGATGAGTTCAAAGGTTTTGAGTTCAATATCGGAGAAAAGAGTTTTACTTTTAAGCCAGGAGATAGAGATGAGTTGAAAAGCAAACAATCTAATGTCAATAGTTTCATAGGTAAATATATGGATAAAGAGACTGGATTAATGAAAGATGCTCAAGGATATCACAAGGCTATTTCTGTAGCAATGAATCTTGAGAAGTTTGCGGAATTCTGTTACAACCAAGGGATGACCGATACTGTAGATAATGTTTCTAAAAAATCAAAAAACATTAATATGGATATAAGGAAAACCCCTCAAAGTTTCAGTAAGGACGGATTAAAGATTAGGAATATGGGAGATCAAAGCAGTGGTAAAGGACTTAAAATTCGAAGTATTAAAAAATTATAAACTAAAAAAAATTAGAAAGTATGGCATTATTATCAACACCCGGCTATGACTTGCAGCCAAGTGCACAGCAAGTAGCTTTAGCCTCAAACTATATTACTAATTTCGATTTCTTAAATCAGTATCTTCCAGATACTTACGAAAAGGAATTTGAAAGATATGGTAATAGAACAGTAGCATCATTCTTAAGAATGGTAGGCGCTGAAATGCCTTCTAACTCAGACCTTATAAAATGGGCTGAGCAAGGAAGGTTACACACTAAATATACAGCATGTACATCAGCAGCTGCAGCAGCTTCTAATACAGCGGTATGGACTATCCCTACAGCTCAAGTTAACCCAGCTTCACCACCAGCGTCATCTGCTCCAGCTAATGGATATGCAGCTATCAGAGTAGGACAAACAGTGATGATTTCTGATGAGACAGCAGGGTCTACATTAAGTAACAAAGCTATTGTAACAGCTGTTTCAACCGCAGCACCATTTACAGTAACTGTAGCTTATTATGAAGCAGCTGGTCAAGGAGTAGCGGCAGGGGTAAACAGTAGTATATTTATTTATGGATCTGAATTTGCGAAAGGTCAAGATGGAATGACTGGGTCTTTAGAGGCTCAAGACTTTATCTTTGACAACTCTCCAATTATCATTAAGGACACTTACGAAGTAAATGGTTCTGACATGGCTCAAATTGGATGGGTAGAGATAAGTACTGAAAACGGAGGTTCTGGTTACTTATGGTATTTAAAATCTGAGCATGAAACAAGACTTCGTTTTGAAGACTATCTTGAAACAGCTATGGTTGAAGCAGTTCCAGCTGAAGCAGCATCTGGTGCAGCAGCAGCAGTAGCTCCAGTAGGAAACAAAGGTTCTGAAGGAGTTTTCTATGTAGTAAATACAAGAGGAAATGTATGGAGTGGGGGTAACCCAGTAGCTCTTGCAGGTTTCGATTCAGTAATTCAAAGATTAGATAAACAAGGAGCTATCGAGGAGAATGTTATCTTCGTAAACAGAGACTTCTCATTTGATATTGACGATATGTTAGCAGCCCAAAACTCTTACGGAGCAGGGGGTACTTCATACGGTCTATTTGATAATGACGAGGAAATGGCTCTTAACTTAGGATTCACAGGATTCCGTAGAGGTTATGATTTTTACAAGTCTGACTGGAAATACTTAAACGACCCTACTATGAGAGGAGGTTTAACAGGTGGTGCAATCAACGGGCTTATGGTTCCGGCTGGTTCTACAACTGTATATGACCAAATCTTAGGTAAGAACGCTAAGAGACCTTTCTTACATGTAAGATACAGAGCTTCTGAAACTGAAGATAGACGTTATAAAACTTGGATCACTGGTTCTGCTGGTGGAGCAAGAACATCTTCTTTAGATGCAATGCAGGTTAACTTCTTAAGTGAGAGAGCTTGTTGTACTTTAGGTGCAAACAACTTTGTCTTATTTAGAGATTAATAAGTATCAATAATTTAGGGGAGGATTAACCTCCTCCCCTTTTTTTTAACTTTAATTAAATTATA